>Ga0222714_10000477_pt1 | contig 45862 bp, 29 predicted proteins | sample C33_3DmetaG_FD_165048 | JGI IMG/M metagenome (GOLD analysis project Ga0222714, IMG submission 165048) | Estuarine water microbial communities from San Francisco Bay, California, United States - C33_3D | ecosystem: Environmental > Aquatic > Marine > Unclassified | place: USA: California...
TAGGCGGTATTCGGTCCGCTGGTAAGAACCGCTCCCCATAAAGTTCACGGCAAACTGCCCCGTAATGGCCAGGGGAATCGGATCGAAGTAGTATGCCACATCGAAGCCTAGGCCATACCCCACAGACGGTGCATCCAGACGCTGATAGGCCGAGCGGAGCGAATCCTGCGGGTTCACTACCATAAAGTTCATCCCGAACATCCAGTTCAGCGGCTGATCCTTGAGATAGTCGATCGTAGCCTGATCCAGGGTGTCCGGAACCTCGGCTGTTGTTTGCTGGGCACTGGCAAGCGGCACGACTGCCAACCATGCAAGCATCACACCAACGGTATACCTGAGCGTTTTCACCTCACAAGATCGGGCAAGAAATCGAAAAAACATCGGCGTTTTAACATGTGGTTACGCCGCCCACGTCACGAGACGATAACGTGCAGGAGCCCATGATAGCTCGGAGTTTTGTGTACGATTTCGGGGGGAATCCGTATGAACCGACGAACAGCGCTATCGCTCCTAGGTCTGGGTGCAGCATCTCTAGCCATTGGTCTGAAGCCATTAATTGCCGAAGCTTCATCTGCAGTGTGGGCATGTTGGATAGGTCATTCCACCGTCCTGCTCAGACTGGGATCGACGTGGGTACTCACAGATCCGGTCATGTTCGATGCCTATGGCGTAAACGTGCTTGGAATGACTCTTGGCCCGCGCAGAATCGTGCCACCAGCCATCACGATCGATCGTATCCCACGGCCAGACCTGGTGCTGCTTTCGCACGCCCATATGGATCACATGGATCGCCGTACGCTCACAGCCCTTGCAGATATGTATCCCGGTGAGATTGACGTGATCACAGCAACGAATACTGCCGATGTGATCCGAGACCTTCCGTGGAGAGCACTCAACGAGATGGATTGGGGTGAACACGCATCATTACACGGTATCGAGTTGACAGCCTTGCGCGTGCAACACAATGGAGCACGGATGCCCGGAGAACCGTGTCGATCCGCCGGGTATCGGCGAACGGGACGCAGCTACAATGGATACTACATCAACTACGACGGTCGCGGTTTGGTGTTTGCCGGCGACACGGCCTACACAACGTTGTTTCGCGACGTGAAAAAACCTGTCCACCTAGCCATGATGCCTATTGGTGCCTACGGGACATGCCGAGATGTACACTGTACACCAGAGGAAGCCCTGGCAATGGCGGAAATGATGAAGGCTGAATCAGTGATGCCTATTCATCACAGTACCTTCAATCAGCTCGAAGAGCCCCTTACAGAACCTCTCGAACGTTTGCGCATTGTTCAATCGTACTCACCCGAACTTTCGGTGGTAGCCACCAGACAAGGGCAAACGTTTCAGGTGTAGCTACTGTAACTTGTGTCATGGCTACCACGACGGTTTCGATGACGCCCCCTCTCGCCGATCGGATGCGGCCGACCACCATTAATCAAGTGGTTGGTCAGGAACATCTGTTGGGACAGGGTGGCCCAATTCAACGGTTTATCGAGCAAGGGGCTTTACCCTCGATGATCCTGTGGGGTCCGCCTGGAACGGGAAAGACCACGATTGCCCAGGCGATCTGTGCGTCGGCAGGCATCAAGATGGAGCGCTTGAGCGCTATCGAATCCGGTGTGAAGGACCTGCGCGCCGTGATTGAGCGCGCAGCTGCTGTGCCGTTGGATCCGCGGAAGACCGTGGTGTTCATCGATGAGATTCATCGATTTACGAAGTCTCAACAGGACGCACTTCTCCATGCCGTGGAGCGGGGAGTGATTACCCTGATCGGTGCAACCACCGAGAATCCCAGCTTCGAGGTGAATGCCGCCTTGTTGAGTAGGTGTCATGTGTATCGACTGCAATCTCTCACCGACGACCACCTTCGGGAGATCGTTGAGCGGGCCTGCAACACAGATACGGTCTTATCGGCGATGCACGTGGTGGTGGACGACTGGTCGGTGCTGCTGCAGTTGAGCGGAGGTGATGCACGAAGTGCTCTCAACGCCTTGGAAACAGCTGCTTCGATTGCCGAGCCCGATCAGAATAGTGAGCGACACCTTACCGCAGAGGTTCTTCAGCGTGCTGTGCAACGCAAACTTGCCCGTTACGACCGCGCCGGAGAATCACACTACGATACAGCCTCGGCCCTGATCAAGAGTATGCGGGGAAGCGATCCCAATGCTGCTCTGCTCTACCTAGCCATCATGATTGATGCGGGCGAGGATCCCCTCTTCATCGCACGAAGGTTGATCATCTTTGCCAGCGAGGATATCGGAAATGCCGATCCCCGTGCTCTGCCCCTTGCGACGGCTACATTCCAAGCGATTGAGCGCATCGGTATGCCGGAAGGCCGAATTCCACTAGCACAATGCGTCACGTTTCTTGCCAGCGCGCCGAAGTCCAATGCTTCGTACGTTGGTATCGGTGCAGCGCTAGAGGCCGTTCAGCGCACGGGTACAACCACGATTCCGCTCCATCTACGAAACGCCCCAACGCAATTGATGAAAAGCGAGGGCTACGGCAAGGACTACATGTATCCGCACAACGCACCAGGACACTTCGTGCCAGGGGCAGAGTACTTCCCACCGGAGGTGCCACCGATCAGCTTCTACCAGCCCGATGGGCAGGGGGCTGAGGCAGCAGTGTTGGAGAGATTACGCCAGTGGTGGCCGGAGCGCTATCGCTGAGTGCTATCGGTAGATTGTTGTCGTTCCTGCTCGGCTCGTTTCTTCGCCTCCCGAGCTCTCCGCTCTCGACGAAGTTTGTTGAAGTCGATACTCTCCCGCAGAGTAACGCCCTCGCGAATGTGGCCACGCTCTCGGATAATCTCCTCGGCGGTGACGTAGCGGGTCTTGTCGGGTAGTCCACCGCGAACCACATGAGGAATCTGTGAGATGGGGATCAGTGCTTCCTCAACGGCCATGGGATCGGCCGGGAGTTCCAGTTCAATGTCGCGGTTGCTGGTAAGGTCCAACCAAGGACCTCCCTTCTTTCGCGTGAAATCAAACACGTCGATGATCAGAATTGGTGTGCCTGTCATCGGAATGATGCGACGCGTCTCCTTGTTCACCGCACCTCGATCTACCCACTTGTACAACCATTCCGCATCTGCCAGGAACTGACGCACGCAGCTATGCGACACCGGACGGCCCGGCATGTCGAACTGGTGAAAGGCACTACCGGCGTAGAGATGGAAGTTGACTGTGTACGGAAGAATCCATGTGGAGTCCAGAGAGCTCTTCCGAAGACGATCGATCCAGTTTACGGCATACCGGCCAGGGAGTGTTGGTTTGCGCTCTTCACCAGAGTTCACAGCGGCAAAGCGCACCAGCTTCCCAAACGCGTAGCAGCCATACGACTGCATAGCATTCGAGATGAGAACGATCTTCGGAATCGTGTCTGCACCGGGATAGTAAGCCGGGAACACGGAGTAAGCGCGGAGATCCTCCATGAGTGTGTCCGGGATCAGAACCGTGTCGCCCATGCGCACGTAGTGAATGTCCTTGCGGTTCACGGTGGTGAAGGCGCGGTAGTTCACCCAATTACTATCCGTCTTTCGAAATCTCCGGCGGATGCTGTCGAGGTCGTGTTTGGTGGCAACGGGAAATCGCTCGTATCGGATCCGCGGAAACACGCTTCGGAGTGAGTCCGTGTACTTCTCACCGAGCGTTTGCCGTACTACACGAACAGAGTCCTTACGAACCGAATCCCGCTGTTCTGACGACAAGGTCACCGCGTTTTCTGCATCATCAGACTGGACGTCGCATCCCGTAGTCCAAACAATAACGGTCAAGACGGCAATAAACCGGAGAAAGGTACTGGACTTCATAATTTGGCGGGATGAAGAGAATCTTCCTAGTGCTGGCTGTTGTGATCTCCGGATGGGTATCCGGATGGATGACGGCCTGTACACCTGAAGAGGTAGACATTCCGGAACGGGCTCCCGAGCCAGTAGCAAGCGCTGTGCCGATTCGTACTGCGAGCGTAGCAGAACGTTTTCCCCACAGTGAACGTGCATTCACCCAGGGCTTACTTGTCCATCAGGGTCGGATCCTAGAGAGTGTTGGGCAGAATGGTCAGTCAGCTCTGCGGCAGGTAGACCTTGCTACCGGTAAGGAGCTACGCCGCATTCCGCTGGGTACGGAATATTTTGCTGAAGGCTTGGCTGTAGCCGATGGTAAGGTGTTTCAGCTGACGTGGTTGAATCAGCGGTGTTTTATCTACGATGCACGAACACTCAATCGGATCGACAGTGTGCCCTATCTCGGTGAAGGCTGGGGTCTTGCCACCGATGGTTCCGTGTTGTACATGAGCAACGGCACCAACATGATCACCGTGCGGAACCCCGCGGACTTTCAGGTAGTTCGCACCATCAGTGTTACACGTAACGGTTCGGCTCAAACCAACTTGAATGAGTTGGAGTGGGTTGAGGGACGTCTCTGGGCTAATGTGTGGACGACCGACAACATCGTGTCCATCAACCCCTCTACAGGAGTGGTGGAAGAGGTGATCGACCTGTCCGCCGTCTATCCCGTAGCCGATCGCACACCCACAGCCGACGTCCTGAACGGCATTGCCTACGATAGCACATCCGGAGCCATCTACGTCACTGGTAAGAATTGGCCCGAGCTCTACAGGATCGAAATCCGCTAGTCCTGACCACCCTGTTTTCTCTCGTTTGTCCCAAACGACCTCCATTGTAGTACGGTGACAACCCAGCCCGTTGATTGGCTGGATCGTTCTCCCACTACTCTTCCATTACTCGATGGAGGTCGCCATGCGATCCCTTGTTCGGCTGGCGCTGACCGTGCTACTCTGCGCCGGTACAGTTTCCACACCACCGCTACTCCTTTCTGCGCGGGCGCAGTCACCAAGCTTGGTGGTCCAGTTTCCCCGTGATGGTCTGGTTGACGTGTCCAACCAACCCACAATCACACTCACCTGTGCGGACTCGATTCTACCAGAGAGCATTTCGTTTGGTTACCCTGACCATTCGGTAGGGGGCTTATCGGTACCCACAGTAACACTCGTGGAGGATCAGGGCTCGGGTACAACGGTGTATGGGCGGTATGCCTTGGTGGACGACCATACCCTGACGTTTCGCCCCTACCATCTTGCACCGAACACAACATACCGCGTAACAGTAAGGGGTGTAACAGCTTACGTAACCAGACCCATTGCTGGTCCGGTGGTCCTACCCGAGGTGACCTGGCGCTTTACCACTGCGGCAGAGATACCACGATATGTTTCCACCACGCTCGACGAAGCCCCCTACCTCGGCTGCCAGGAGCCGATTGAGATCCGTTTTTCGGGTGATATCACGAAGGGATGGAGACATCCAGAGCGGTTCGTGCAGTTGCTGGATGTAACAAATCACGCTTTTTCAGCACCCATCCTCTGCCCTGTAGACGTCACAAGTACCTCTATGCGACTGCTCCCTCCAGAAGGTGGGTGGCCGCCCGGAGCCTTGGTGAACCTCGTGGTAGACCCCTCATCCCTGACGGGAGACCCCCTGGACCGACACGAGACGACTATCCAGGTACGATCGGCTGGAAGGCTTGATTTTACGGTGATTGAGCAAGATGGCGACACTCTTCCGGACGATCTTATTGCCATGTATGACAGCCTGGATCGCGTGATTACGGCTGGTGAGTACGCTCTGGCTCCGCTGGAGTACAAGCGTGGATTGTACCGTTTTGTGGGTTGGAAAAGCCCCATCAAAAACCTGAATCTAGAGACTCCAACCCGTGTAACAATTTCATGTGATCTGTTACTCGCAAAGATCCCTATCACCGCGATTGTTGACCACATCGACTCAATCTCCATGACGATCGTAGCGGGGGATGGTGGTGTGGTAGAGATCTATGATCAAGCTGATAGTCTACATGCCCGAGTAACAGACACCCTCATACTCGGCTTCGGGTCGGAAACAGCGAGCATGCGGCTTGTTGCACGACCCGACAGTGGTTATCGCTTTGCAGCGTGGTCTGCCCCCTCCTCCACGTTGCACGCCAGCACCTCCCCCGTGATCGTCGTGAACCTCACGCTGGCCCAACATCTCCAGGCCGTGCAGGCAGGTTCCGGGATTCCCACTGTCTTCACGCCCGGATTTACCCCAAACTTCAACCCCGTCAATCCGAACAATCCGACCAACAGTCCGATCGGAGAGCAGTATCGTCTTGTGGCGTCCATCACCACGCCGAATCCGGAGCCCGTATACGATCACAACGACGGAGCGTTCTTCACCACGCGCCGAGAGTTCGAGGACGTGAAAGCCCGTGTCGAGGAAGTATGTATCCAGGCCCAAACCTGTTGGCAAATCATCGGCTACACGATTACCGCCAGTGGAACAACCGTCTGGATTGATCCAGCAAACGAACTCTGCGTAGCAGCAAACCTCACCAACCCCGAGAATGCCATCACGTTCTACATCGAGCGGAAACCGATTCTGCTACGCATGGAACACATCGTGATGAACACCGACGACCCCTCCTCTCGGATCATCGGCAAACGGCCACGCAGCGGAGAGTACGTGCAGGTTTCCCGACGTGTGAAAACTGTTACCGGAACAGATCGCTGGGAGCAGCTTATCTCGACGGTGTGCGAAGACAATCAACGCATTGCCTACAACCTCTATGAGTTTCGCTGCGGTGACGCCGTGCGATTCACCTGCAGAACCTTCACACAACGACAGCTCATCTGGCGGTTCTTCCAGGATCTGCCGGGTTACGTGATTCCCACCCTCGTTTCCTCAAATGATACGATCACCATCTACCAGATGGTGGTGGATGAACCACTGGCGCTGTTCAACGGCACCTCCTGTGCTGGAGTGCCGCTTCAGGAGCGCGAAATCCGTTTGCGGGCCTGTTTCCGTCAGGACTTCGGGGTGGAGGCCATTGGCATGAAGGTGCGTATTCCGCAAGGCTCGGACCGATCCAAGGCAACGTGGGAGTTCAGATACCGAGCGCCCGAGGTTCTGAGCGACCTCGAAGACGACGAGCCGGCAGGAGGAAGACATATGGCATACTTCCCGAACTACGGTGCCGAGATCAAGGTGGTGTTCACCCAGCCCGTGGACATACGAACACTCTACAACCGCGGTGCGATGGTGCAATCGAAGGGTAACATCCTGCCGAATGATCCCTCGCTGACTCTTCTCGATCACACGTTTTACACCTACAACGACGAGCACGTTTCCTTCGAGCCCCTTGACGGTCGACTCCCTACCACGTTGGTGTTTCGACTATGCGATCCGCAAACCCGTCCCAGAGAACAAACCCTGTATGGTGGCTACAACACCTTGCGCCTCTTTACCTCCATCACGTCCCTAGATGGGATACCGCTCCGTGCGGATGCCAACCTGCCGTTGGGCTACATGGAGCTTCCTCCGCTCTTCGTGGAGTGGGACCAAGTAAGCTTTGACTACGACGGCGACCCCGATTTCTGGTTTATCGAGAATGCTGGTGATACCTACCACGTGCTCTATGGAGCCAACATCGCCAAGGACGGCTTTCACAACGTGGCTAGTACGGTCAAACGTATTCCGATCTGTGATGAGCAACAAGGCATCCCTCCGAACGAGTGCACGATTCCGTACTCGGACAAGGGTCCCGCCTACTCATTTGGCAACCGCGTTGTGTTTGCCGAGCCCAACTGGATGGACCATGCCGACATTCCGTGGTTGAATGTGGTCTCCTACGACGAGGACTGTAAAGATGTGGACGACTGTCTGATCAATCGCCTCCCGATGGTACTGGACGATCTCGAGCAACGCATCGAAAAGTACCAGCAACCATATACCGGCGGTGCGGTGAGCAGCGAACAACTGCTGATCGAACTCCTGGGTGTTGGCGTAACAGCACTCCGATCCATCATCTACCCCGACCAAGAGGATCAACACCTCGGCGAGGCCACCTTCCTAGAAGGACGCTCTACGCTGTGGGGGACGAAGACCTCAACTGCACCGTATGTCACGAGTCGACACTCCAACGCCACCTATCGTTTTCGGTCGAGGTTTCTTCCTTTGAAGGCCGTGCTCCGCTAACCTCGTCGCTAATCTCGTCGCATATCTCATCTGGAGGCATTATGAACAAGATTGTTGCCGTAGCATACGTTGCGGTGGTCGGGATATCTGTGTGTGTCGCACAAAGTCCGCAGAACTCGGAGTTCCGCTGTGAGTTCTTCCAGATGGTAGGAGAATACCTACCCCAGGTCGGGTCGTGTCCAGATACCATCAAGGTCCGGCTGTTTGATGTTGTAGACACTCCACTGCCCGAGAAACATCCTAACACTCCGTACAGCGAGCCCGGCAAACTGTATGCCTTCACGTTGAATGCCCCCGGTACTGGATACACGGAGTTTCCTGCCCAATGGATCATCGACCGCTCCACGCGTACGATGTTCATCATACCCGATGAGCGCTTGAAGGCTCGGATACCTCCAAGCCCTACGCCGAACCCTGTGATCGTGTACACCCTTCAGATCGAGTGTGGTTACTGGACGGGTGATACTTCGAAGAAGAACAACATCGACTTCTACGTCAAAGACCAAATGAGCGTCTCCACGTACGCGATGTCACTAGAGGATTCAACGGTCATTACACCACTCATCGAAGGCTTCGACTCCCTCCGGAACCAGCGTTTCTACATTGCCGAGGGCGTAGAGATCACAGCGCCTCAGCGTTCAGGGGACTGGGTGTTTTCGCACTGGTCGATACCAGGGTATATCAGCGTGCGCGAGTTCAATCAGCCCGATTGGCAACAGAATGTCATTACCGTAAAGGGTGGATGCTGGCCAACTGATCCACGAACTGTGCCATTCATGGCGTGGTATCGCAGACAGCCCGTATCTGTGGGTAATCCACCGTCCACGTTCACCGCTCCTGTGATACGGAGTGGCGAACATCATCTCGAAGTCCATGCCAACCCCGCTTCCGCACCGGTGACCTTTGTCCAGATTGCCGACGTGCGCGGAGCCGTCTTTGTCCAACACATGGTACCACAGCCACAACCTGTGACGTACATCCCCTGTGCACTCAGTCCCGGAGTGTATCTCGTGCAGGTGTGGCGTGGTGCCAGTGTGGTAGCTCTCCCCTACTACCACCATCCGTAACCCACCACAACCCACCATTCATCAACACATCTCGAGTACAACGATGTATCTCATCATTCTCGTGCTGGCTGCTGTTGTCCCAGCAGCCGCACAACTTGAACCATCTGGAGGCGCCACAGCCCAACCCTTGCATCCCGGCCATACCGTGCGCATCGAATGGGCCAACGACCTCCAAGCACCACGTGTAGATCTGGCACTATGGAATGGTACCACGCACACCGAAGAGACCATTGCTACCGGACTGCCGGCAGAGATCTCACACCACGAGTGGCAGATTCCAGCCACTCTTCCTCCCGGAGACCATTATCGCTTCGTTGTTCGCGATCATGCTCATCCCCGGAGGGCTCTGCGAAGCCGAAGCTGGGTGCACATCACACCAGCCCCACCCCTTGTTGCCTCGGTAGACGACGATTCGCAAACGCCGCAGCTTACTATTCATCCATCCCCAGCAACCAACGATGCAACCCTCACGTGGAACGCTTCAACGGCAACAATCACCGCGATTGAGATCCACGACACCAAGCAACGCAGGTTGGCATCGTGGACGATCCGTCCAGGGCAGACCAGCCTTCAGATTGATCTCAGCGACCTGCCACCTGGTATGCACCACGTGCGGATGCTGAGCCCCACAGCCGTGATTGCTACGCAGATGTTACCAGTTGTTCGGTGAGATTGGTTGATAGCTCGTAGGCTACACCTTTGCGTGGAATGATGATGCGCGTGCCCGGCATACGGTCGAGTACAGAAAGCGCTAGGGCGTCGCAGGCTTCTGGCTCTCCATGCGTGATCACCACCGTGGACGGGCGGACGTCGGTGATGAATTTTACCAAGGGTTCTCGGTTGGTATGAGCGCTGAACCGAAGCCGTTCGATACGACAGGATCGCTGTACGGTGCGTCCTGCAAGGTCGAACGGCTTTTGATGTTCAGAGTGCAGGACGCTATAGCCTGGCGTGGTAGGATCTTGGTAGCCGATAAAGGCAATGCCGAAACTTGGCTGGCGGAACCATTCCAGGGCTAACCGATACGATGTTGTTCCCTTGCTCAGCATACCCGATGATGCCACAACAATGGAGGGCTCTTTGAAGTAGTCGCCCTTTGAGAGGTGTCGGAACGGCAGCGAATTCTGAGGAATGTCGCTAATCTCGAAACCGGGCTGCCGAACGGGTTCGGCGTAGCAGTAGTGGTCGTACACCTTGTTGATCGCCACCCCCATTCCTCCGGAGTAGATCGGCAGGTACGGAATCGTACCCTTCCTCATCAGACGGTACAACAAGGTGAGTATCTCCTGTGTTTTCCCTAGGGCAAACGAGGGAATCAACACAGACCCATTTGCAGCGGTGACGCTATTGATGAAGGCGGCGAGCTTCTTCGTTTCTGAAACGTAGTCGACAGGGTCGCTAGCGCAGTTCGTTGCTTCTGTAATCACCACATCTGCATGTGTACGTGGCAACAGAGCCCCCTTCATCACCTGCTGATCTACAAACTGAACATCACCCGTGTGAAGGTAGCGGCGTCCCTGATGCTCGATCACCACACCTGCCGACCCCAGAATGTGGCCCGAGTAGTGCAGAGAGAGCTGTACGTCGGACCGACCGGTGTATCCGCGCACGGTGGAAACCTCGGTGTAGTCGGTAGCAGTAAATGATTCCCGTACGAGTTCGATCTGCTCTGGAGTGTAGTACTCCAGAGCCTCCCGTGGCACGTGTCCGGTAACTTCCGAGCGCAGAATCTTGCCCCCATTATGGAGCATGATGTGCGATAGATCACGTGTGGCGCGAGTCATCAGGGTTCGCACGTGCGGAAACCGCCGCATCACAAAGGGCACGCCACCAAGGTGATCTGTGTGTGCGTGTGTCACCACGAGGAGATCTACGGGCCGGCCCTCCAGCGCTTCCAGATCGGGAAAGGCTTCAACGGTCCGCAGGCGTGGGTGTAGGCCAGCGTCAATCAGGATTCCCGTGCCATCAAGTTCCAGATAACACGCATTGGCACCGATTTCCTCGGCGCCACCAAGAATCATGAGTTGTGCCACACGCAAAACTAATGTCCGTAACTTTGCAGCCCATTCCACAAGCGAGGCCTCATGAACTCTCCGGAACCCTACAAGCCAGTAAACACGGTGCGGGTTGTCACGGCAGCATCGCTCTTCGACGGTCATGATGCAGCCATCAATGTGATGCGCCGCATCATCCAATCCACCGGGTGCGAAGTGATCCACCTAGGCCATAACCGATCGGTTGCTGAGGTGGTGGACTGTGCGATCCAGGAAGATGCGCAGGCCATTGCCATGACGTCCTACCAGGGTGGCCACGTAGAGTACTTCTCCTACATGCACGACCTGTTGCATGAACGAGGAGCCGGTCATATTCGGATTTTTGGTGGAGGGGGCGGAACCATTTTGCCAACAGAGATCGAACAGCTGCATGCTCACGGGATTTCCCGGATCTACTCTCCCGACGATGGCCGGGAGATGGGACTGCAGGGAATGATCAACGACCTCGTGTCGAAGTCTGATCACGGAGTGCCGGATGTGTTTGGTGCATCGCTGGACCAGGCGGTGAAAGCCAAGAACCCACTGGCATTGGCGCAGGCTATCTCTGCCAGTGAACAAGATCAAGGCGATCGCATTGCATTCGTCAAGGGCGTTCAACGGGCTCCTGTCTTGGGAATCACGGGCACCGGCGGTGCCGGTAAGTCGTCGCTGACAGACGAGTTGGTGCGACGGTTTCTACTGGATCAACCCGACAAGACGATCGGCATCCTGAGTATCGATCCATCCAAGCGTAAGACCGGCGGCGCTCTCCTAGGTGATCGCATCCGCATGAACTCCGTGTACCACCCCCGCGTCTACATGCGCTCGTTCGCAACACGCGAGGCTAACGTAGCAGTGTCCCGTCACGTCCACGATGCGATCGACGTCCTCTCCTACGCCGGCTTCGATCTGATCATCGTTGAAACAGCTGGTATCGGCCAGAGCGACTCGCAAATCACGAACATCGCAGAAGTATCGATGTACGTCATGACTCCAGAGTACGGAGCCGCAACGCAGCTCGAGAAGATCGATATGATCGATTACGCCGACATCATCGCTCTGAACAAGTTCGACAAGCGTGGTGCCCTTGATGCGCTGCGCGACGTGAAGAAGCAGTATCAACGCAGTAGGGGGCTCTTCGATCGCTCACCCAGTGAGATGCCAGTGTACGGTACCATTGCCTCACAATTCAACGATCCCGGCACAAACACCCTGTACCGCGCCCTGATGGATCTCGTGATAGAACGATATGGCTTGTCGTGGCAGTCCGGTTTTACCGTCACCGACGAGATGAGCGAGAAGATCTACGTGATTCCCCCCGATCGTACACGGTATCTGGCGGAGATTGTCGACGAAAACAAGCGCTATGATCGCAAGGTTGCCGAACAGTCCGAGCGTGCCCGCGCTCTGTGGCAACTACGCGGAGCTATCGAGACCCTAACCACTCCGACCACCTAACAGCAGTATCATGAAAGTACTCGCTCTCTTCAGCGCCGCTCTGCTCCTCGTTGGTTGTCCCAGCACGGATCCAGAGCCCGCTGCACTCTCCCGGGTGCAGGTCATCCACGCTCTGGACGGAGAACCGTTTGTGTACGTTACGGCGAACGGGACAACAACCTTGGCGAGCGAACTGCCATTCGGAGCTACAACCGGATACGTCCAGCTGTCGGCCGGTATCCAGACACTGGCCGTCTCCAATAACGGTGCGGATGTATGGCGCACACAGGACATCACCACCGATCCCGACTCGGCGTACACATTTCTGGTGGTGGGACGTTCCACTCCATCCGGAACGTCGAAGGCAGTGGCACTGTACAGTGACATCGTCGAAGCAAACCCGACGCAGGCTCGAGTGCGTTTCATCAATGCTGCCTACGATCTGAGCCAAGCTAGCGTTATCACCAACATCGGTCCGGCAGAGTATCCCATTCCGGGCATGCAGCAGGTACTCTATGGTGCAACCAGTGTGTCACCCACCACGGGAAGCCCCTTCCTCAATCTCCCAGCGGGCACCTACGACCTGCGGTTTACGGCCGACTCCTCCACGACCGTGATTGCTCAACTTCCCCAAATGACCTTTGAAGCAGGCATGATCTACACGCTGTTGCTTGGAGGACAGCAAAGCACGAACTCGATCCAGGCATTTCTCTTGTACCACCAGCCAGGTGTTTTCGAATGAAGACCACGGTAGACGAAGCGATCGTTGCCCTTGAAGAGCGGGCGAGCTTGATTGAATCGCAGCTCGACCACGAGGTTCGCCAGTTGTTGGCCACATGGGACAGCAAGCGAGCTGCGTACGAAGGCGAGGAGTTCGTCTACACTGTGCGTGGCAAAGAGATTCGTGTGAAAAACCACACGACCTCTCTCTCTGGAACCAATGTCCCGAAGATCGCTCTTCCAAAGTTCAAGGACTGGGGCGAGATCGTACGGTGGTGCATGCAGGAAAACGTTCCCGGCGAGTTCCCATACACCGCTGGAGTATATCCGTTCAAGCGTCAGAACGAAGACCCGACGCGGATGTTTGCTGGTGAAGGTGGCCCCGAGCGGACGAACAAGCGATTCCATTACTTGTCGCACGGTATGCCTGCAGCCCGTCTGTCGACAGCGTTCGACAGTGTGACACTCTATGGAGAAAACCCCGATCGACGGCCGGACATCTACGGCAAGATTGGTAACTCAGGCGTAAGCGTTGCCACACTGGATGATGCCAAGAAGCTCTACTCGGGATTCGACCTCTGTAACCCAACAACGTCTGTGTCGATGACGATCAACGGCCCAGCGCCCATGTTGCTGGCCTTCTTCCTCAACGCTGCCATCGATCAGGAGTGCGAGAAGTACATCCGTGCTCACCAACTTGAAACAGAGATCGAAGCGAAGATCGCGGCGATCTATAACGCCAGAGGTGTGCAACGTCCACAGTATCAAGCAACCGATGGTAGTGAGGGATTACCAGCAGGAAATGGTGGACTTGGCTTGCTCCTGCTTGGTGTGACGGGCGACGAAGTGCTGCCTGCCGATGTGTATGCTCAGTGCCGAGAGCGCGCTCTCCAGAACGTGCGAGGTACCGTGCAGGCTGATATCCTGAAGGAAGATCAGGCACAGAACACCTGCATTTTTTCCACGGAGTTTGCTCTACGCATCATGGGTGACGTGCAACAGTACTTCATCGATGAAAATGTGAGGAACTTCTACTCTGTGTCCATTAGTGGATACCACATTGCCGAAGCTGGCGCCAATCCCATTACACAGTTGGCCTTCACCCTGGCTAACGGCTTCACCTACGTGGAGTACTATCTCTCGCGAGGGATGAACATCAATGACTTTGCGCCAAACCTGAGCTTCTTCTTCAGCAACGGTGTCGATCCCGAGTACTCGGTGATCGGCCGGGTAGCACGACGGATCTGGGCCAAGGCCATCAAACTGAAGTATGGTGGTAATGAGCGCTCGCAGATGTTGAAGTACCACATTCAAACATCCGGACGATCGCTCCATGCCCAGGAGATCGACTTCAATGACATTCGCACCACGCTTCAGGCGTTGTATGCGATCTACGACAACTGCAACTCCTTGCACACCAATGCCTACGACGAAGCCATCACCACTCCTACCGAGGAGAGCGTTCGCAGAGCTGTGGCCATCCAAATGATCATCAACCGCGAGTTGGGCCTGGCCAAGAATGAGAATCCACTCCAGGGCTCCTACATCATCGAGGAACTCACCGACCTTGTCGAAGAAGCAGTCTACACCGAGTTCAAGCGCATTGCCGACCGCGGTGGTGTGTTGGGTGCCATGGAGAACATGTATCAGCGGAACAAGATTCAAGAAGAGTCTCTGTACTACGAAACGCTGAAACACACTGGAGAGTATCCCATCGTGGGCGTAAACACCTTCCTTAGTTCAAAGGGGTCACCTACAGTGATACCGCAGGAGGTGATTCGATCCACCACGGAGGAAAAAGAGCAGCAGATCTCCAACGTGCAGGCCTTTGAACATCGGAACCATGCAGAGGCTCCGTCGGCGCTGCAGAACCTGAAGCACACGGCGATCCAGAATCAAAACATCTTTGAAGCACTTATGCAGGCCGCAAAAGTGTGCTCGCTGGGTCAGTTGACGAATGCCTTGTACGAAGTTGGTGGTCAGTACCGGCGGAACATGTAACGCCGACGCATGGTAACGGTGCACGATATCGAGCAGGCGGCTACGCGCATCGCCCCGTACGTGCACCGCACACCCATCCTGCACTCCCGCACGCTCGATGCCTTGATTGGCGCAACAGTCTACTTCAAAGCAGAGAATCTTCAGAAGATCGGAGCATTCAAAGCCCGGGGCGCAATGAATGCCGTACTGCAGTTGTCGGATGAACAAGCAGCCCGTGGTGTGGTGACCCATTCCTCGGGGAACCATGCTCAGGCACTGGCCTATGCAGCAGGCATTCGTGGCATTGGCTGTACCATTGTGATGCCGGAGAATGCCCCTCGTGTAAAGGTGGAAGCTACACGGAGCTACGGTGCTGCGATTGTCTTCTGCGAGGGGACGCTGCAGGCTCGGGAATCTGCCGTGCAGGAGGTCATCGAACGCACAGGTGCTGTGCTGATTCATCCCTACGATAACGACCACGTTATCACCGGTCAGGGCACAGCAACGCTGGAGTTTCTCCAAGAGCTGAGCCACCGAAACATCCAGCTGGACATCCTGATGGCACCGGTTGGCGGTGGAGGACTCATGAGCGGAACAGCCATCGCCGCCCGAGGTATCCAACCCAACGTACGGATTATTGGTGCCGAGCCAGAGGCCGCCGATGACGCAACACGGGGGTTGGCTACCGGCGTTCGCCAACCACCCAAGCCCCCTACCACCATTGCCGACGGACTCCGCACAGCTTTGAGCGACCGAACCTTTCACTACTTGCAGTCGCAAGCGGTACACATGCACACCTGCAGTGAACAAGCCATCCGGACCGGCCTGCGATTAGTGATGGAGCGATTAAAAACGGTCATCGAGCCGAGTGCAGCAGTTACACTTGGAGTGATGCTGGAACATCCCGATCTTTTCCGCGGCAGTACAGTAGGAGTGATCCTCTGTGGGGGGAATCTGGATCTCCAAGGAATGGACGTACCTGTATGAAACATCTTCGCTCCGTACTGACTCCGGTACTGACTCCGGTACTGACTCCGGTACTGACGCTAGTTCTGAGTTCGGCAACCCTCCTGGCACAAGCCAACGATCTGATAACCCAACGAACTGCGCTCGACGTGCCTGTGGAGCTCCGTGCACGAGTGCAGGACGCCATTCGCGTTCCATTGGGATATACCACCACGCAGATGCAGTGGTATAAGAACGACCACCACCTCCTGCGAACCGTACAGTTGTCCTTCGAAAACGCGTGGAATCTCCCACGAACATCCGGACAACTGGCGAGACGGGCGGTGCGTGGCTCGGCTATGTCTTCGCTCGTACAGACAGCAGCCTCGATGGTAGACGTGTCGGCAGGCAGGTTTCTGCCGGTACAGATCGATAGTGTGGCCGTCATGGACGAACTATGGCATCCATCCCTCTCGTTGGACGAACGCCAAGCGGCTACGCGAGCGTTTGCGTTATTACCTGAGGCAACGCAACTCTTAGTGGTGAACATCGTTCGAGCAGCCTTGGATGCTACCCCGTACATCCACCGAGCCTTTCGTCATGCCGTGTATGACAGCCTCTTTGCCGACAACCGTCCCCTTCTCGCGGCGGCGATGGCACCGTGGATCGAGGAGAGAAACGGTCAGTATGCAAGCACGGACCCCTTTGGACTAGACGCCCTTGGTGCCCTGGATTTGGAGGCTCTCACCTTTGCTGGCATCATTGTGACCTCACACCTAGATAGCGCCGTGGCCCGCTGGCAGCGCTCGTCAGTCCCACCGGCAGACTACGAACCCGTGCTCTTGCATACACGCGCCGGTTGGATTGTGTGCACGGGGTCTGGCGATGATGACGTTCAACCAACGGTTTCCCCGCTGTTGGCTGTGATCGATGCTGGTGGGAACGACACCTACACTGGCTCGGTAGCCTCTACGGCCGAACGAGGGCAATTCCTAAGTATCGTTATCGACCGCAGTGGGAATGACACCTACGGAACCGTCGGCGACACGGCCTCCGTCTGTGCAGCAGTTCTCGGGATCGCCGTGCTGATGGATCTTGACGGTAACGACACCTACCGGTGTGGATCGGTGGGCATCGTAGCAGCAGCCCACGGAATTGCTGTGCTCAGCGATCAGTCCGGCAACGACACCTACGTGCTGCAGGGAACGTATGGCCAGGCGGCGGCAACTGCTGGTATTGCCATCATCGACGATGCCGCTGGAACAGATTCCTACACCTGTGCGGCAGAAGGACAGGCCTACGCACAAACACGCGGTGCAGCTCTGCTCATCGACCGCACAGGCGACGACGTCTATCTGGCTCGCCTCGACGGAGCTCCCAGTGAGTTGTACCTAGGTCAGACCGTTTCGCGGGCGCAAGGAGCAGCCTTCGGGCGCAGAGCAGATCTCGGAGATGGGACGTCGCTGGCCGGAGGTGTGGCCCTCTTGGTGGATGTTGAAGGCAACGACACCTTTACAGCTGGTGCATGGAGCCAAGGCTGCGGCTACTGGTGGGGCTTGGGAATGCTTGAGGATTGGAGTGGAGACGACACGTATGTCAATGGAAAGTACTCGCTTGGAGCTGGTGCTCACTATGCAATTGGAGTCCAGGTAGACCTCCAGGGTGATGATCAGTACAACATGGGGAACCCCAACGTGGTGAACCAGTACCAGGGTCACGCACGCGATGGCAGCATCGGCGTAAGCATCGACGGTGGTGGCAATGATCAGTACACATTTCGAAGTCATTGTGGCGGAAGTGCGGATTTGTGCAGCATCGGCCTCTTCTGGGATCGATCTGGCGATGATGAGTACGTGATCGACTACGTCCTCATGGGTGAAGCCAATGGTTGGGCGGACACACCGCCGTGTGGTACCACCACGCGAAACGCCCCCTCCCACACCTATCGCGACGATCTGCCCAGTATCGGTGTGTTTTTCGATGGTGTAGGCAGCGATACCATTGTGTGGGATGGAGAGCTCTCCACACATCAGTCTGCGGTTCGCCTAGGTTTTTCGGCTCAGTGCGAGGATGTGACGGCACGCTGATTTCCGTAGTTTTGTGGTTCCTGCGCACACCGTGCACACTGTTGCAGAAAGCATGACACCATCCTACGAAGCCGTCATCGGACTTGAAGTTCACGCACAGCTGAAGACCACCTCCAAGGCCTTCTGCTCGTGCTCGGCCACGTTTGGGGCTAAACCCAATGTGAATACGTGCCCTGTGTGTCTTGGTCACCCCGGTACACTACCGGTCCTGAATGAGCATCTGATCACGTTTGCCGTGCGGATGGGGCTTGCAACGAACTGCTCTATCCGACCCACCAGCACGTTTTCCCGAAAAAACTACTTCTACGCCGACCTACCCAAGGGATATCAGATTTCCCAGTATCAAGATCCCATCTGTTACGATGGCCATGTGGAGATCGAACTGGATGAGTCCACAACAAAACGGATCGGTATCACCCGTATCCATATGGAAGAGGACTCCGGAAAGAGTATTCACGATCTGGACATCGACACGCTGGTAGATCTCAACCGGGCGGGAGTTCCACTGATCGAGATCGTGTCGGAGCCGGATATCCGCTCGCCTCGCGAGGCCTACCTCTACCTGCAGCAATTGCGGCAAACCCTGATGTACCTGGACATCTGCGACGGGAACATGGAGGAAGGCTCCCTACGCTGCGACGCGAACGTTTCGGTTCGACCGGTGGGCCGGCAGGCGTTTGGGACCAAGACAGAGGTGAAGAACCTCAACTCCTTTCGCAACGTTGAAAAAGCTCTGGAGTACGAGATCCAGCGTCAGATCTCTCTGATTCTGGAAGGGGGCTCAGTGGTGCAGGAAACCATGATGTGGGATGCCGGTGCACAACAGACACGTACGATGCGTAGCAAGGAGCAGGCCCACGACTACCGGTACTTCCCCGAGCCAGACCTACCCCACGTCCAGGTGACCGAACAACTCCTTGAGGAACTTCGTATCACGTTGCCGGAGTTGGGGTTACAAAAGAAAGGTCGATTTCGGACCCAGTATGGACTGCCAGCCTACGACGCCGGCATTCTGGTAGAAGACGCAGCTGTTGCCGCCTACTACGAGGCGGCTGTTGGACACCTTCGCCAACCGTCGGTTGAAACCTACAAGCAGGTTTCCAACTGGATTATGACGGAGATTCTGCGAGTGATGGGCGAGAAGAAGGTTGCCATCGGCGAGGTTGGGCTAAGCCCCCTCCAGCTCGCTTCCCTGGTGAACGTGGTTGCCGACGGCGTGATATCAAGTAAGACAGCCAAGGACATTCTGCCGGAGCTGTATGCATCCGAGCAGACAGCAGATCAGATTGTGGAAGCACAGGGTTTGCGGCAAATGTCGGACGAGGGCGCTCTTCAGGCCATCGTGGACGATATTTTGGCGGCGAATCCCGAAAGTGTTGAGAAGTACCGCGAAGGAAAGACTAAACTGCTAGGCTTCTTCGTAGGACAGGTTTTGAAGGCCACCGATGGAACGGCGAATCCAACGATTGCCACCGCACTCATGAAGGCGGCACTCGACGGACCGTTGGACAAATAGGAGGAACCTCTATGCCGATTACACCAACAACCTGGATATGGAAGAACGGTTCGTTCATTCCGTTCGCCAAAGCAACCACGCACGTACTCTCCCATGCTCTCCATTATGGAACATCGTGGTTTGAGGGTATCAGAGCATACGAAACGGCTCGAGGCACTGCTGTGTTTCGGCTTTCGGAACACATGGTCCGGTTTCACCAGTCCCTGAAGATCTATCGCTCCGTGATTCCACATAGTGTTGAGGAGCTGAATACGGCAACCATTGAGCTGCTGAAAAAGAATGGCTTGTCGCGTGCCTACGTGCGACCGTTTGCGTTTCGCGGATACGGAGATATGGGCGTGTATGGCCTGCGCAATCCCCTGGAGGTGTTTATCGCCGCCTGGGATTGGGGTGCCTACCTAGGAGATGATGCGGCCGACCAAGGTGTGGACGTATGTGTCTCTACGTGGAATCGCGTTGCTCCCAATGCGATGCCATCAACATCGAAAGCAGCGGGCAACTACATGAATTCGCAGCTGGTGAAGATGGAAGCCATTGAAAATGGCTATGCCGAAGGTATCTGCCTGGATGCTTCCGGAAACGTCGCCGAAGGAAGTGGTCAGAACCTGTTTGTGGTCATCAACGGCGAGATCATCACCCCGCCGGCCGCTACCTCTATTCTGCCGGGAATCACTCGCGATACGGTCTTCACTCTTGCCGAGGAACTGGGCTACCATGTCCGTGAACAAAACCTACCACGAGCGCTGTTGTATACGGCCGATGAAATGTTCCTCACCGGTACAGCAGTCGAAATCACACCAGTGTGTTCGGTAGACCGCATAGCTGTGGGTAAGGGCTCTGTAGGGCCAGTCACAAAGAACATCCAGAAGGCCTTCCACCGGGTTACCGTGCAGGGCAACGACCCTCACGGGTGGCTTACGTTTGTACCGGCTGGAAAGAAGGCTTCAACCCCAAAACGATCACAACGCTCACAACGATAACAACGCGATCAACGAAAGAAACTACGATGGCAAAACCAGCAAGTAAGGCCAAGAAAGCAGCCCCGGTCACCGCCAAGACACCGGCCAAGACACCGGCGAAGACAACCGTGAAAGATCCTGCGGCATTCGACGTGAGTGGCTACTCGAAAGAGACCCTCATTGATTGGTACACCACCCAGGAACTGGGACGCCGACTCGACATCAAGGCTGCCAACTACCTGAAGATGGCTATGGGCTGGTCCTACCATGCCCCGTTTGCTGGCCATGACGGTATTCAGCTGGCTCTGGGCAAGATCTTCCGACAGGGAACGGACTTCCTGTTTCCCTACTACCGCGACATGCTGACCTCGTTGGCAGCGGGAGTGACTGTCGAGGAGATCATTGCCAACGGACTGAGCAAGGATGCCGACGTTGCCGGAGGTGGTAGGCACATGTCGAACCACTTTGCCAAACTGTCAGTGGGCCTTCAGAACTCCTCGTCGTGCACTGGCAACCACTCGCAACAGGCCGTTGGTACGGCCCGAGCTATCAAGAAGTACAACGGCTCAGAGGTGGTTTTCTGCTCTACGGGCGATTCTACCACGTCTGAAGGATACTACTACGAGGCGGTGAATGGTGCCGACCGCGAGAAACTGCCAATCGTGTTTGTGATTCAGAACAACAAGTACGGCATCTCCGTACCCGTGCACGAACAAACAGCCAACGAAAAGGTCTCCGACAACTTCCGTGGGTTCTCAAACTTGAAGATCATCGAGTGCGACGGTCGAAACCCCATTGACAGCTACCGTGCCATGAAGGAAGCCGTAGACTACTGTCGGTCAGGTAAGGGGCCGGCTATGGTACATGCGGATTGCGACCGCATCGGCTCGCACTCCAACTCCGACAATCACACCCTGTACCGTACGGATGAAGACATCCAGGCCATGAAGGATCGCGATCCACTGCCACGCATGCGTCAGGCGCTGATTTCTGCTGGAATCCTCACCGAAGAGCAAGCAAAGGCGATCGAAGACAACAATAAGCGGCTTATCAACGCCGCCGCCGACGCGGTAGAGCCCCTTCCCGATCCAGCTCCCGAGTCGTACATCGACTTTGTCCTGCCTCCGGCTGTCATCGATTATCACGACACGTCGGAGTCTCGCGTACAGCCAGCTGCAGATGCCCCCATTGTTACGCTCCGTGAAGGTATCAACGCAACGATGATGGAGGAGTTTCGCCGGAACCCGAACACCTTCCTGTTCGGTCAGGACGTGGCCTCCTTCAAGAAGCAGGGCATTTTCAACGTGTGCAAGGGCATGTTGGATGAGTTTGGTAACGACCGCGTGTTCAACGCGCCGATCGCCGAGGACTTTATCGTTGGTACGGCCAATGGTATGACGCGCTATCGCGACGACATCCGCGTGGTGGTGGAGGGCGCCGAGTTTGCCGACTACTTCTGGCCGGCAATGGAGCAGCTCATCGAGTGTACACACGACTACTGGCGCACAAAAGGCCAGTTTTCTCCGGCCATCGTCATTCGATTGGCCTCGGGGGGATATATCCAAGGTGGACTGTACCACTCCCAAAACCTGGAAGGGACGTTCACAACCCTTCCCGGTCTGCGCGTGGTGATGCCGGCATTTGCTGACGACGCCGTGGGTTTGATGCGGACGGCGATCCGCTCCCGTGGCACCACGATGTACTTGGAGCCAAAGTTCCTCTACAACTACCGCCCTACCTCGTCCGCAATGCCACCAGAGGACTACCTCGTGCCGTTCGGCAAGGCTCGCGTCCGTCGCCAGGGAACCGATGCAACTATCGTGACCTTTGGCACAGCAGTTCACTGGAGTCTGAAAGCAGCGGAAACACTGGCCCAAGAGGGTAAGTCTATTGAAGTCATTGACTTGCGCTCCCTGGCCCCATGGGATAAGGAGCTGGTGTTTGAGTCGGTCCGGCGCACGGGTCGATGCATTGTGGCTCACGAAGACAAGGTAACAGGTGGCTTTGGTGGCGAAATCGCCGCATCGATTGGGCAAGAGTTGTTCCGATACCTCGACGCACCAGTTGCCCGCGTGGGATCCAAGGATACCCCTGTAGGGTTTGCCAAGACCCTTGAAGCAGCAACGCTTCTTTCTCCCGACGACATCGAGCAGGCAGTGCGAACGACACTCGCATTCTAACGCTCGCATTCTAATGTGCAATGTGTGGAGGGGGCTTCACACTTCGCTGAGGCCCCTCTTAACTCCGCAATCAATAGGGAGTTGACAAGCAGGCACCTCAAATTTCACTGCTTGTGTATTCCTGTCGGCTCCGATATATTTGCGTCTTCACATCCGTGGGCATAGTGTGCCCTGACGGAGTTGTTGCATACGTACTAACGTTTGTAACGAGCGAAACAACCTCTCAGAGAACATTTAGAAAACTATGCTTTCAGAGCAGCAATCAAGCGATTTCGAGCATGTAGCGGGCAATGCAGCGGGCAGCAACACCGCCGTTCCAGGCTGGATGCAGTCCATGCAACAACAGTGGAAACTCTACGCTGGTGTGGTTGCCGTGGTCGTGATTGGTATCGGTGCCGCATGGTGGTACACTTCGTCGTCGGATGAAAAGAATGCAGCTGCGGCCGCCGAACTTGCACGCATCCGCAGTGTGTTCGAAGCCGGTCAGTTCGAACAAGCCCTTAGTGGCGAAGGTGTGATGGTAGGCGATCAACAGGCCATGGGCCTAAAACAGATCGCCGACACGTATGGCTCTACTCCAGCTGGTCAGGTTGCAGCCCTCCTTACCGGAAACAGCCTGGTCAACCTCGGAAAGTTCACGGAAGCAGAACCGTACTTTACTTCTGCCAGATCCAGCAGCGCTCTGATTGTGGAAGTTGGTGCTATTCAAGGACTTGCGTCCTGCATGGAAGCCACAGGCAACTACGCAGGTGCAGCTGATCTCTATGTGGAGGCAGCCAAACGGGCAGCGGATACTGGTCTAGAACCAGCTTGCTACCTAAAGGCAGCCCTGTGTTTTGAGGCGGCAAAGGACACAAAACAGGCAGCTGATGCCTACACTACGATTGCTAAACAGTACGAAACGTCGGAGGTTGCTCCCCAAGCAAAAACAGGTCTCGCCAGGCTTGGCATGGCAATTGATTAGTGAAGGGCTGGCATTGTGTGCCCTTTTGCTGTTCTACCCCACATGATGGGGTGAGACCATTTGCAGAAGGCACTCTCACAAAGAAGAACATGATTCTAAATACAGATCAAAGACATAAGGTTTTTACAACTGGAGGTTGTATGCAACGTTGGTTTCGTCTCAGCAGCTTGCTGCTAGTGTTGACTGCCGCGTTCTCAGTGGCTCAGGCCCAAGTAGAAGTGCGTGGTAGTCTTCCACCGGGCGAGGTGCGCATTTTCGTGCGTGACTCGATTTACCGGATTAGCGGCACGTACACGATTGGCGGTACCCTGGTCATTGAACCAGGTACGCGAGTCGAGTTTATGCCGAACGGCCGTCTGATCGATTCGACCGGTGGTCGAATCATCGCTGACGGTCGCGCCTCGGCAACATATAATGCCAATGCGGTGAATCCGCTGGTCGCCCCCTACACGGGATACGACGATCCAGCGTACTTCGCAGCACCTGGCGTTCTCACAGGGAATATCGCAGCCGAACCGACGATTCATGCGTCGAACTACAGCCAGGTATTCCATGTAGATATGGATGACAACAATCCAAATCTTCAGAACCTGACACCAGGTGAAGCCATCGTGTATTACGCAGCCCGTCTGAACATGGGTGGTGTGATCTCGGCGATTCGCCTGAATCCATGGTTCCGTGAAAAGGCTGGAAGTGACATCAACGTGTCGCAGGCACGGATTACCTTCATTGCTGGAGACGTGAACAACTTCTCGCGCGAGTGGGGTCACATCATCGTTCTGCCAGGTGCCAACGCCGCCTTCTTCCGCGACGTTGACTTTGTGAACTTCCGCAAAGACACCACGGTAGATAACGAACCTGTGTACCTGCAGAACGTGTCGGGTAACTCGTTCACCCGCGCTCAGGCAGAAGCAGCAAACAATACACTGATCAGTGAGACGAACGGTAGCGGTGGTGCACTCACCACATACTCCGTTCGTACATGGTTGGTTGGCTGTACGTTCCGCGGAAACATGGCTCGCTACAATGGTGGAGCTATTCAGATCCGTCAGGCCCCGGTTGATAATAGTGGCGCTCTTCAGCTGTATCCAAACGCTGACGCCACCTACAACAACCTGCCGAACTACAATCCAACAGCGAACCCGTTCATCACCAGCCCATGGACGAACGATCCAATCGCTCAAAACATCAAGGCTATCGACCAACTCTACAACCCGAACTACGTTGCTCCGCTGAATGACGCTAACCGTCAGAAGTACGACGACGCTCGCGTTGCCATGTACCTCGGTCGTATCCGTCAGTTGAAGTTCTACGGAAACCACACCCTGATTGCAGACGTAGATACGGTGCTTATCGGTGGTATTCGTGTTGTTTCCGACAAAGACGCAGCTGCTACGGTGTTTGGAACACCTGGTCGCTCACAAAAGAATATGGCGGCCGGTGGCGCTGTATACATCTCGGGACGTACCCCAATGCTCGTCGGTCTGGGTATCAACGACTTCCAGGGCAAAGACACGATCCTGTTTGATGGTAACTACGCTGAAAACCGTCAGCCAGCAACGCCAAACAACGGCGTATACACGATGGGTGCTAAGGGTGGTGCTCTGTACGTCGGTGACAACACGTCGCTGATGGTTGCAGGTCGTTACACCAACAACCACACCCACGTACCATACATCACTGACTCGACCACGAATGCAACAACATCGCTTGCTTCGTACTCGCACGGTGGTGCTATCTATGCAAACAACAATGCCTGGACTTTGTACGTACGTGGTGGTCTGGATAACAATCCTCCAACCCACTTCACGAACAACACGTCCGGACGTGGTGGCGCTATCTACACAGCGTACAACGCTAACGTGAAGCAGGTATCGCCGCACATTGGTGGTTCCGATGGCATTATCAATGCTCGCAACCAAGGCTACAACATCAAGTTCCGCAACAACATGGCAGTCGCTTCGGGTGGTGCTATCCACACCGAGCGCAACATGTATGTCTACGGAGCTGGTGGTGCTAGCGGCTCGCTGTGGGTATATGGTGCCAACTACGGTATCGACTTCTCTAACAACGAAGCCGGCTACTATGGTGGTGCAGTGGCTGTCGATCAGCCAGCAGGCCTGCCTATCTCCGAACGTGCTCTGCGCTATGTGCGTGCGCAGTTCGTTGAGAACGTTGTTGGTAACGTTAACCAGAACCTGAAGGACAACGTACGCGGCGGTGGTGGTTTGTACACCATCAATGCCGATCTGAACGTTGTAAAGGGCGTTGAATTCCGCGCTAACGAAGCATGGAATGGTAACGGTGGTGCTGTAGCGGTGGTAACACCTGACACACTGACGCGTAAGCGATTCATGGTGACGGACCTAGACGAGATCTACTACAACATGGATGGCGTTGCTACTGGCTACATGCCACGTAACGACGTGTTTACCTTCCAGAACGGTTCCCTGCAGCCAGACGAGCGCATGTTGACGCGCTTCTACGATAACGTAGCAGCTCCAAACATGGACCGTATGGGTTCAGGTACCACACAGATCGGTGACATCAACATCACCCACCCAGGAACATTGGTACGTGAAAACGGTACCGGTCTTGGTGGAGCGTTGTACATTCTTGACTCGATCCGCGTTCGCGTTGACACCTTCTCGTTCGACCGCGTTCGTATGCAAAACAACACGGCGTTCAGCGGCTCGGCGATCTACTCCGACAACTACGACCTCAAGCTTGCAATGCTGCGTAGCTACATCACAGCTAACAAGGCGACGTCAAGCATTGGTCGTTCGGACGAAGAGATCGAAGGTCCTCTTGTCAACAACGAAAACGCCGCATCGAGCGACCTCGCAGCTGCTACGATCTATGGTGAACTCGTTGGACCACTGCCATGGACATCCTACAGCTTTGCTGCTAACTCGATCTACAACAACGATGCGCGCTTTACGATACGTTTGCCAGATGCACAGGACACCAAGGGTGTACTTGCAGGTAGCACCGGAATCGGCTTTGGTGGTGTAGACACACTTCGCGGCAACTACTGGGGCCGTACAGAAGCAGACGTAACCACGGTTCTCCCAGCTTCGGCAAACAACTCGTTCCGCCGTACGCAGGAAACCTTCTTTATCGCTGGTAACGGTGACACCCACATGCAGTTTGTACGTGGCGGTGCTGGTACTCAGCAAGGCCCATTCGAATCGCAATGGCGCCTCACCTACACGCCAATCGATATCTATACGATTCCTGACACCCTTCTGATGCAAGGTCGTATCTACGACATCTTCGACAAGGGAACGGACATCAAAACAGCAGATTACTCGAAGCGCCGCATGGCTCCTGTCGAAGACTTCGCCGTAGGTATCGCACCAAACGTGAAGCGCTTTGTAGATGCTACGCAGCCCTCGTTCAACAAGTATGTAAAGCGCTGGACACGTAATCCATTCGATGCCGAAGAATACGATTACATCGCAGCCGTGCAACGCGAATTCACAGGTAACCACCCAATTGGCTACCCATTGTTCCTGGAGGCACATGTAGACTATAGCGCTACGGCTTCGATCAGTAACAACGACCTTCGCGAAGTAAACGAGCAGGTGTTCTTCGTAATCAACGAGCGCACCGGTGACTACATCCGAGCCATCATGCACCAGCGTGATGCACTGGACGAAGTATACCGTGCCCGAGTAGAACTTGTTCCTGACTCCACCAATGGTGCTGATCCAAACCAACGTCGAGGTCGCGAAGGCCTGGCAACGTATGGTACGGGTGCTACTCTTCTCGGTCTGTTGCGCGCAAATGCAATCCGTGAAGACTCAGCCGCACTTGCAGGTCGCGTATGGGACGGCAGCACGACGAATGGCGAACTGGGTGGTGCAAACTTCCGCCTCGGCAACCGTCCTTCGCTTCCAACATCGAACAACGGTAAAGAAACGTTCTACGGTGGTGAGCGCTTCCGTGCTCTCCCAGTACGCGCAGGTGACAACGTCATGGTTGTTTCGCGTACAGTACTGTGGAAAGAAGGCGTGAACTCTGCTCTGAACGGTGCCCTCATGTTCACCGTTAACAACCAGACAGAACCGCCAACATTCACAGGTTCGGGCGACACACTTGCTACCGACGCCACGATTCACCCAGAAATGCGCAACCGCGTGTTCGTAACGGAGAATCGTCTGTACACGCCAATCACGGCTGCACAATCACGCCGTCAAGGCGGTGGAAGCTGGTTCAACGAACCAGTAAGCTATCCAGCTGACTCGGCAGGTAACGCAATTCCAAGCCGTAACTGGATGGAACGTGACTCGATCTTTACGATCACAGCTGTAGACGCCAACGGATTCTATGATCCTCGCACGATCATGGATAGCACATGGGGCGCAGAACTGTCGTACTTCTGGCGCATCACGTCGCCGAACTCGGCCCTCCGCTACTGGCTCCGTGACACCCTCGTTCGTGTATCTGATGGTGACAACCAAGCTTGGGGAGCACGTGGCTACCTCGTTCTGCGCGGTCGTCCAATCAATCCATACATCGTACCTGGTGGCGAAGAAGTAGAAGTAACAACAAAGAACTTCCCACCAAGCCTTGAGATCGTGGACTCCCTGCGTTCGGCTGGCTATGACGACGAAGTTGTATCGCGTTGGTTCTACACCTACCCATCATACTTCCACGCTGAGAAGTATGACAACAATGAACTTGCACTGGGTGACCGTAACCCAGGTAACACGAATGCTCGTTACCTGCAACAGGACTCCGTGAACTACGGCTGGTTGGATACAACCTCGTATCGCTTCCGTATTCACGTGGTGGATTCGATGCCACGCTTCCTCTGGGCTCACAAGCCAGATCGCTTTGGCCGTCAGTACACCGAAATGCTTGCTGGTGACACGACGATTGTTCTGGACCCAACGACAACAGATCCAAACTCGTTCAGCAATGGCGAGTACATTGATACGCTCCGCATGTTCGTAACGGCATCGCGCGTTGGTCGTCGCTTGACCGCTCCAAATGCCATCAACAACGAAGAGTACAACGATCCAATTGGTAACCAACCTGACTCGATCGACATCCAATTCGTAGCAAACTTGACGGACTCGCTCCGCTTCAAGCTCGATGTGAACACGGATGACGAATTCGAAGACATGGCTGCCATGGACGCCAATCGCTGGGTAGTTCAGCAGTACGGTGCTTGGGACTTCCGTTATGGCAAAACTGCCTATGGATTCAAGTCTGTCGCTGTACGTGAAACACCAGGTGACACCACGAACGACGAAGTGGTCATGGCACGTCCAGTCTGGATGGCTAATCAGTACCTCCGCAAGTTTGATGCTTCGGAAGCTATTGACCCATTCGCTGAAGATCTGTCAACAGCGGGTAAGATTAACATCCGTATCGCTGCTGATGAGGCCATGAACATTCTGAAGGCTTCTAATCCATTCAATCCTGGCAACCCATATCACCGCGACCTGAACACGGACACCGTGATGACGATCGTTGTGAATGATGGCCATGGTGGAATCAATCAGCTTACACGTCGCGTGTTCGTCAACGTTGCACCAGAGATTCTGACAGCAAGTCTGCCAGACGCTATGGAGGACATGGACTACAACGTAGCTCTCCTTGATAGTGGTCGTGCCATCTCGGTTTACGACGCTAACTGGGGCCAGGCTCGCGAATTCGAACTGATCTACGGTTCAGAGTCACGTGATTCAATTCCGGTGGACCCATACTTCCCTGAAGCTGGCTACATCGTATTTGATGAATCGAACAAGACCACCCCGGAGTGGTTGAAGATCAATAGCAAGAGCGGTCTTCTCTACGGTACCCCACGCGTGACAGACGTTCCGTTCGCTGATACAACGGTTCTGGTAACAGTCCTCGTTGAAGACGCCGGTGGTCTGCGTGACATCAAGAGCATTCCTCTGCGTATTGAAGCAAAGAACCACGATCCTGAACTGTTCGAATCACCAATCATCTCCTGCGTCGAACTTGGTGCAGAGTATTCTGATACCATCACGGTAACGGATATCGACCTGGCCCGTCGTCAGGCTGGCAATGAGAAGTTGACGTTCGAAGTGATTGAACCCGCTGGTTCTTGGTCGATTACGCCAGAGTCCATCGAAAGCCCTGTGGCTGACACACAACGTATCGTTGTAAGCAACAACGCTATCTCCGGATCACCGGTAAATGGTAAGCTTACGATCGTAGTTGTAGTAACTGATGCTGCTGGTGCTGCTGACACGCTGTCGTACGAAATCGCTGTTTCCTCGGAAACGCGCTTCACCGCCGACATCCGCGTACAGAATAACCTTGGTGCCTTCGACATTCTCACGTTTGGTGTAGGGGGCTCGGATCCAGCTACGCGTGGTGATGGCACGGATGCTACGGCTCCATTCGGCAAGCTCGACTCGAACTATTGCGAATTCGAACTGCCACCAGTTCCGTACGTAGACGTCTTCGACGCCCGTTGGACCATTCCAAACCGTAACGGTGTAGACCGCAACATCTATCCATTCTCGACCGATCCTGGTGAGGCAATCTATCGTGCCCGCTTCCAGGCAGGTGGCGAAACGGGACAGAGCTCGGCCTACTATCCAGTATCGATCTCGTGGTGCCGCGACCGCATCCCAGCTACGGATGCTGCTAACCCCGGATCGTACTACATCCGTGACGACATCTCGAACGGTGCCATCTTCTCGTACAACATGAAGACTGGTGAAGGTCGTTCGGCTGCTGACGTGATTCACAAGACCGATGGTTCGTGCGATACGATCATCATCAGCCGCGACGCTCTCAAAGGCTTCATCATCGTGTATGACTACACCACAAGTGTAGATGACGAAGATGTGTTTGCTGGTGGCTTGGCAATCTCGAAATCGGTGCCAAACCCATTTGCAACAGCTACGAACATTACCTTTACTGTACCAGGCATGAACATGGTGAGCGTAGAGATCTTTGATGCTCTCGGTAACCGTGTTGCAACTCTGGTGAACGAGGTTCTGTCCGCTGGTCAGCACACGATCGAGTGGGACGGTACCGCGAACGGTACATCGGTTGCCAACGGCATGTACACCGTTCGTGTATCGGATGGCACAGCTACAGCAACACAACAAGTTGTACTGGCTCGCTAAGCGCTAATGACATTCGGGGCCGGTTTCGGCCGGCCCCATTCCCTCAATCGAACAACATGAGAATTAGTAATAACGGAGTACGTATGAAAAAACAGATAGTCATTGCTGGAGCAGTGCTTTTCTGTTCTTTCGTGTTCGGCACAGTAGAGGGTGTGGCGCAGCAGATCTTCAATCAGTTCCGCCAGCCTGTACTTGTAACCGGTAAGCCATATCGCGATCTGAACGATTGCGGTGGCATCACGAAGAACACTATCCCTGCTACGAGCTTCACGCTACCCCCAACTGGTATTGTCAATCGCGATGATGGTTATGCGCGGATCAATTTCCCAGGTGGACTGCGCTTCAGCTATGCTGGTGTTCAGTATAACAACGTGTTTGTGAGTGTTAACGGCTTCCTGACATTTGATGGCACGAAACTCGTTCCAGCAAAAGAGTCGGCGGGTCTGTTCACGAACTCTGCATCATATCCAGATAACGTCATTGCACCTTTCTGGGGTGATCACTACTATCGCTCCGCGGGTGCTGACGTCAATAACGGTTACATGCCGAGCGAAATCTCGTGGGCACTGGACTACGATCGCGATGAGAATTGCGAAGTTATCGACTCAACACGCCCATGCCTTGTCGTACAATGGCGTAATCTGAACATCAACGATGCTTCGGTAAACTCGTCTGTTGGCAACTTCCAAGCTCGTTTGTATTTCAGCAACGCTGATTCGAACTGGCAAGGTGACATCGAGTTTGCCTATGGCCAAGTTGGTGGCAATCCTAACACGTCCAACAACGTTGTTGTGACGCGCGGTGCCACTGTTGGTATCAAGGGAAATTCGGGTTTCCCGGGCTTCATCAGCGACTTCTGGAACGGCCTTCTGTGGGCTCCAGCTGCTGACGCAAATCGCCGGACTGACTCCACAACACGTTGGCAGCCTTCGGATGGTCGCAGCGATGCTGTGATCCGCTTTGGCGCTATTCTGTACTTCACCTTCGACAACTGGGGTTTTGGTGACGTAGATCTGTCCGGTGGCAAAGGTGAGCGTCACGAAAACATGACGCAGAATCGTCGCGTAACAGCAAACGATGCTCGCACAATCCTGCGCTCGATCGTAACGGGTGTGAAACTCGACTCTGTATGGAAGCGCCCAGCTTACCAGGGCGACGTTAACCACTCAGGTCGTTTCTACTACACGCGTCTTAACCGTGCGTTTACAGCTGACTCCCTCGATCCTGTTACGGGTCAGATTGTAATCTGGCGTCGTACGATTGACGTTGATCAATTCACTGGTGCTCAGGTTCTCCGTGTACTGAATGAAGGTCAAGGTTTGTACGGTGTTGGTGGTCGGGCTCCCGACGTATCTGCTCTCAACCAGATCTACTATGAAGTAACGGAGTATGACGCTGCCTTGATCATGCGCTACATGTCTGGTCGTCTGCCATACCTCCCATGGGTGTATGACAACGATACAACTGGCCCTGATTTTGGTAAGGTTGGTAGCGACGTCGTAGCTGACAACGTCATCTTTGGTGCTCCTGCTTCCATCGGCAATGGCCTTGTTCAGATCCCAGTGTATGTAAACGCAGCCCACAACGGCGCGATTGGCGTTCGCTTCTCGTCGAACGCACACATCGTAGGTGTGTCTCCGGTAACAATGGAAGATGCTGCCGTAGGTGCCGACTTCACAAATCACACTGCAGTTCTGATCGGCAACGGATCATTTGTGGCTAACAGTCCAATTGCTTTCGTTACCGTGAAAGAACAAGACGCTATCGAAATGAGCAACCTCCGCTTCAACGAGCAAGAGCGCGGATCTATCAGTCTGAAGGGTCTTGAGCAGGCTGCCTTCACGGTAACCAGCTATCCAAACCCAATGACGACTGAAGCTTCGGTTGCGATCAACGTACCAACGGCATCGATGGTCACTGTGAAAGTGTTCGATGTATTCGGTAACGAGATCCAGACAATCTTCGCTGACCAAGCGAATGCTGGTATGCTGAACACGGTATGGAACGGCACGAACGCAGCCGGCATGCCAGTTGCTCCAGGTGCCTACTTCGTACGTGTTGTTGGTGAAGGTTTCACAGCGTCGACGAAGGTAACGGTTGCTCGATAAGAGCCCCGTCGTTCTATGAGAATATTGGTAGGTATGCTGCTGGCTGTGATTGCCACAGCCAGCAGCACAACCGCCACTGCAGATACGCTTCGAGTGATCTCGTATCGCGACATCGATATCTGCAGTTCAGAAAGACGCTTTCTGATTGCCGCCTACATGGGGCAAATTCAGGAGCAAGACAGCCTACAGTCCTTTGACATTACACTTGGTTACGACACGAGCGTTCTTCGTCCAACAGATGGACTCATCGTTGGAACACTGTCGGATCAGATGCGCTTCGGTGATCTCAGTCCCTCGTTCAACTTCTCTATACCAGGAGAACTACGCGTTGGGGCATTTACGATCACACGAAACGTTAACGGCGATCTGCCGCTGTTCGCAGTAGCAGGTACTTGGTTAGGTTCATGTGGGTCAACTGGGTCATTTGTTTTTCCTTGGCCGCATGACTTTAACCCCGAGTTCAAAAAGTCGATCACTGTTGCAGTGAGCGACACGATTAGATCGATAGTTGTTGCACGAGTTGACTTGTCTCAAGGTTCCTCTCTGAGCATGGACTCAACAGACATCGGAACAGACAGTACTAGCGTTATCGGCATTGAATCGAGGCAAGAGAAGTTGACGGGTTTGCAGTTGAAGGAATACATCACTGTGAACGATGACAAGAGTTCAATCACGATCGACACGGTTGAAGCACCTGACGCACTTGAAGTGAACATTGATCTCACTCGTACATCTGCAGAGATCACACGAAGGGCAAATACGGACTCCACCTATCGTTTCAACGTGGTCTTACGTCGAATACGGATCGACACGGTAGAAGCAACCCTAAGAGTCACAACCTCACTCGACGATTCTTGTGGGTGTGTTAAACCAGGTAAACAAGACAGCATGGTGATTCAGGGATCCGGCATTGCCACGTCCGTTGAATCAACCCAAGAAACCGACAAGGTTCTCCACGAAGGAGCTGTAATGAACAGTTTCGTTATCGATAACGAACTGAACATCCAGAGTCTTCATGGGAAACCACTGGAAATATCTCTTAGCACCGTAGAAGGAAACACGGTGTACCACGGTACACTAGCCCCCTACGAAAACATGATACTTCCGTTGGAGTCCTGGTCCACAGGCATGTATATCATCCAGGCACGTGGACCACACATTCGAGCTACGAAGAAAATCACTAAGTAAAATCACATGATCATCTCATCAGAGGAGTTGGTATGAATCGTCGATTCGCACTCAAGGGAGGAAGCGCCATTCTAGGAATGGTTCTCCTTCTCGCAGCGCTGATCGGTGTAAGCACGCAAGAGACGGTTGCTCAAAACCGTCCCGAGCTGCCTACCCTGTCACTGACTGGTTCGCAATCAGGCTGGAATGCCTCATATTATCCTGACGGGCGCATTTGGGTGCCACAACGTCAGACAGTTAACTCCGAGCGTACGATGCTCGTACCAGTGTTCATCAAGAACTGCTGGCGCACGACATCCACGTTCGAAGCATTCCCGATCTATAGCTTCAAATTCAAGGTGCAGTTCGACAGCACCGCCCTTGAGTTTATTGGCGTAGAGAAGAATGGTCCACGTCGTGGAACGCAGAACATGCCGATCGGCTGTCTTGCTGAAGACTTCGAATTCAGCACGGACGTTGATCGCGACACCACGTACCAAACCATTATCGGTGCAGACCGTGAAAACCGTCGTCGCGGTAAGCGCGTGATGATCACGGGTATCTCCTCGAAAGCGCTGCCACAAACAGGCGACATCAACTCGCCATGTGATCAGCGTCCGTTCGTTGAACTCGTGTACCTGCGCTTCAAGGTTGTAGCCGACCCAGTTCGCTTCCCAGTGAGCGGTCGTACGCCATTGATCATCACGAATGACACGTTGTTCTACAACGACTTCCAGATGGGATTTGAGCGCGCCTTCCCAGATGATCCAATTCCTTCGATCTTCACGGGTCTTGGTGGCGTCGATAACTTCTTCATCAACCAGCAGACCCTGTTGGAAGAAATTCGCGATCCTCTTCGTCCATCGAAGCCAGGCATGCTGTGGGTGGAAGTAACTGACCTTATCCCACAACTGTCCTTCACAAACGTTGCTGACCCGCGCTTCCGTGAGGTTGACTCTGTTGCAGGCTCGAACGGCACCGAATGGTACGTAGTAAACCCAATCACGATCGACGTTGGCTCCAACTACGACGACAACGTCAACGGCATGGGTACACGCGACATCGACGTGATCAACGCTGTTACGGGTTCACGCGCAACCGATATCACGGTGCAGTCAGACTCACGTTGGTTGAAGTTCAAGTCGTTCCTGAAGGGTGGCAATGGTGAGATCAACCCATTCCCACAACCTGTTCGTGAAGGCTACGTAGCCATGCTGGACAAGGGTATCCTTGGTACAACGCTGGGTGTAACACCAGACGGTTCGAACACCGTTGGTATGCGTGACTTGAACATGCGCATCATCTGTGATCCAAACGAACTCGATCAAGGCTCCGGTAACGAGATTGCTGGTATCCACGTTGGATACCTCACATTCAAGTCGACCACTCTGGCTCACCAGCCAGTACGCATCAAGGTGACGTTTATCTACTTCCGTAATCCATTCGAGCCAAACGTCTTCGACGAGGCTGGAAACTGGGAAGAAGATCCAGACGGCCGCCGTGGCGCTGGTATCCTGTTGAACATCCGCAACTCTGCGCAGCCAGTACAGAGCACGAACATCGTATTCGGTGTTGGACACCGTGCTACTAACGAAGTTGATACGCTGTTTGGTGAAACGGTCTACACAACGGCTCAGTCGGGCTTCAGCGCACGTTGGTTCCCACGCAACGAGAGCGGTGCAACCATTTACACAAACGGTCTTGGTGATCTTTGGACACCAACAAGTACACGTGCTCGTAATGAATCGCGTGACATCCGCGACATCTATGCAGACACGACTCTTCTGTACTACTGCCGTGTGAAAACACCAGCTGCTGAAGACTATCCAATCGTGATCACATGGAACACGAGTGAGTTTTCGCCAGCCTCGGAGCTCTTCCTCCGTGACACAGCCGGTGGATCGCTGTTCAACGTGAACATGCGTAATGCCACGAACATTGGTGGCTCACGTTACTCGTACACAATCACCGACGCCGATATCGACGCCTTCGTGATTGAATACACGCTTCCAAAGGTTGCTCAGTTCCCAGTGATCAACAAGGGCTGGAACCTGTTGTCGATGCCAGTAAACCCTGCTTCGACGAACTGGAAGAGCGTCTTCAAGAACTCGTTGAACATTCCAATCCGCTTCGCTCAAAACAGCTACCAAACCAACGACCCAGATCTGCAAGTTGGTGTTGGCTACTTCGTGAAGTACTCGGATGAAGTTGACACTCGTATCGCTGGTGCCCGTGTTACGCGCATCGACGAGCAAACCTTCCCAGTACGTATGTATGAAGGTTGGAATACGATCGGTTCGCTCAGCACGCCAACATCCATCGAGAATGTTACCCTCGTTCCTTATGGTTCGGGTGCATTCCCTGAGATCACGGCTGACATCTATCGCTACGTAACAGATCGCGGTTATCAGGCAGTCTCTGAGATCCAACCAGGTCTTGGTTACTGGATGAAGATCTCGGGTCAAGCCTACCTGCGTATGACGAATGGTCGCACCAAGGCTGGTATCAACTTCGGTGCAGCCCGCGAATCAGTACGCTCGAACGCTACGGTTGTAACGGTTGCTGACGCAGCTAACCGCACCAACGACTTGTATGTAGCTGAGAACGGTACTGTTGAGGTGATGGACATGTTCCAACTTCCACCAGTACCACCAAGCAACATGTTCGACGTTCGCTTCAGCAACCACTCTTACGTGGAAGATGCTGTGAACCCAATGATCCGTTTGCAAGGTGCTACGTTCCCAGTAACAGTAACGATGAACAACGCCGAGCGTAACTACACGGTAGTAAACGCTATCACGGGTGAAGTGCTCGGTTCAGTTGTTGCTGGTACGAACAACACGATTGTAGTACCTAACGCATCGGCTATCCGCCTGCTGGGTGAAGACACCAACCTTGGTGCCCTGGCTGTTAACGTTACACCAAACCCTGCTTCGGCAGAAGGTATGGTTAACGTTACAGTACCAGCCACCGGCCGTGTAGTTGTTGAGCTGTTCAACGTCGTTGGCGAGCGCATCGCCACACTCGTTGACGAGTCGAAGAATGCTGGTGTATACAGCTTCGATATCAACGCTGCTCAGTATCCAGCTGGACGCTACATCGTGAAGGTCACGAACAACAACAACGTTGTCACGGGACCTGTAACCATCGTACGCTAATCCCGCACGATATGCATATTCGAAGGGCAGCAGGATCACTGCTGCCCTTTTTTATTCCACACATCATAGAACCTCCATGAGATGTGCGCTGGTCACATGTTGTTTGTGGGTTATGGCACTTTGTGTACCGGTCATCCATGCGCAACGAATTCAACTTCCGCTGAAGGCAACACTAACACTAGAAACATCGCAGAGCTTTACGTTCCTGTGTGCAGCCGATCCCGATGCGACTGACTCCGTGGATGCCCAATTCAACGAAGTGGAGATTCCGGACCTACCGCTACCTGGCGATGTATTCTACGTGTGGACCGTAGCACCCACCACACCGCCAATTTGGTTGAGTCCAACAGACGTGCGGGGTTACGAAGAAAACGTTCCCACACGCATAGAGTACGATCTACGCGTGAACTGGAGCGGTGGAACACTAACGTTCGCATGGGACAACTTCCTGCCCGCAGGTGTTGATTCCGCCTACATTGTGGACGGCTTCACCACGTTCCCCGATAACATCCTGTCACAAAAGCTCGTACCCGGAACATCGCTTGTCACGAACAATCCGGCCATCGATCGTTTCACGGTGATCATGTGGTTGTCCGGAACAGTCGTGAGTGTATCCGAGCTATTCAACGTCCCGTCGCCCAACGTGTACCCGAATCCTGCAACTGATCGCGTAACGGTGGGTGGCTTATCGGGAGGAAGTGCCGAAATTTGCATCATTGACCCAACCGGTCGTGTCGTTCACCGCAACTTCACGACAGAGCAGGCCTTGGAACTGAACCTCCAGGATGTGCCTGCGGGAATCTACCGTATTAGTGTCACCACCCCTACAGGTGTACAGTCGGTTCCCTTGATCCGTTTGTAACCGTACCACGTGTACTGCATGAGTGAACAACAATCAAATCCTCAACCGTCGCAGCCGTCGCAACAGCGATCACGTCGTCGCCGTCGTCGGCCGAACGACCGTGATCGACGCCGTGATCAGGGATATTCTCCACGCTCACCACGTTCTCAGGGATCCATTAGCGTAGTTGTGCCATTGCTGAACGAGGAAGAGTCTCTCCCCGAACTGGCGCGACAACTTGAAGATGTGTTGCAGCGATATGCTCCCAACAAGTGGGATGTACTCTTCATAGATGACGGATCAACGGACGGGTCGTACCGCGAGATCGAGGCGATCCACGCAAAGAATCAGCGATTCAAAGCCATTCGGTTCCGTCGCAATTACGGGAAGTCTGCTGCTCTTGGTGTAGCCTTTGCTCATGTGGAGGGCGACGTGGTGATTACCATGGATGCCGATCTTCAGGACGATCCACATGAGATTCCCGCACTCATGACGAAGCTGGATGAGGGTTACGACCTTGTATCTGGCTGGAAACGCAAGCGACATGATCCGTGGCACAAAACCGTGCCGTCGAAGCTCTTCAACGTCGTAACGTCCATCATGAGCGGGATCAAGCTGCATGATTTCAACTGTGGCCTGAAAGCATACCGACGCGACGTGGTAAAGACCGTACAGGTGTACGGCGAGATGCATCGCTACATTCCAGCCCTAGCGCATTGGGAAGGCTTCAAAGTCACGGAGATCCCTGTTCAGCACCATGAGCGTAAGTTTGGCGTGTCGAAGTTTGGCATGAGCCGCTTCCTGAAGGGCTTCTTGGACCTGCTTACCGTGATGTTTACCACGCGGTATGTGAAGCGTCCGCTTCACTTCTTCGGCGCAGTGGGTACACTCTTTGCCCTAACCGGATTTGTAACGGACGCATGGCTGGCCGTCGAGTGGTTTCTTGGCCGAACGAGTCTGAGTAACCGACCTCTCGCCCTGTTTGGCGTAGCCATGATTATCGTAGGGGTGCAGTTGATTTCTATTGGTCTCATTGGCGAGCTCATCGTCAAGCAACATCAGGAACATGAACGCTACAGCATTCAAGAGCGCCTTCAGTAACAGCATTACCCTGCTGTTTGCCGCGGCAGTACTGTGTACTGTTGCCGTGCTGCCTGCACAGAGTCAGGTGCGGTATCGCGTCGCAGCTGGATTATCCACCAGCTGGATCACCAACGATAACCCCGCAGTGTATCGCATTGCTGGAACCGGTAACGATACTGATACAACCGCTGGGTTTGGAGGGGGCTTCGATGGCATGCAGATCGGTTGGGGCGTGAAAGGCTTCGCAGATCTCGACAAACAGAAGATCACGCGTATCCCGTTCGGTGTGGATTACTTCATGTACTCCGGCACACAGTCGATCCGATCAACGAGCTATGCCATTCGCGTTCAGAATGATGTGAGCCTGTACTCCTTCCACGGTGGTTTTGAGTGGTCGTTTGTGGAGTTTCCCTTAGCCTATGCACGGGCGTATCTGGGAGCAGAGGCACGTCTTACAGCCGTAGGACAGAATACGATTACGTACAACGAGCGCTACCCCAATGCCATTCCGCCTATTGATACCACGCGTATCACGATGGGGAAACCGGCAGCCATGCGCCTTGGAGGCATGGTGCGTCTCGGCATCGAAGGCGAGATCTACTATCCTCTGTTTCTGAATACCAGCGTCTCGTGGGGAGCGATGAACCTTGTGGGCCGGGACACCCGCCCTACGTGGGAGGGTGGTCGTGGTGAACTTCTCACACCACGATCGATCAACGAAGCCGGCGAGAGCTTGATCTACCACTTGAACTTCACGTTCATGCTGCAGGTACGAATATGATGCAGGTGGATGGGGAGGTGTTCCGGTCGGATTGTCTGCATGCTCGTGGTGACGTTCCCTGCACACCGCATAAACAGTTCGGCACGCATTGTGACGGCTGTACGCACTATGCTAAACGTGCCGGTCGCATCCTGATCATCAAGCTAGGTGCGGCTGGTGATGTCATCCGCACGACGGTCATCCTTGAGCCCCTTACGGCCAAGTATCCAGATCACGAAATCTGGTGGTTGACTTATTCACCCGAGCTGGTTCCATCGGCCGTTCATCGCGTGCTGAAGCCCTCGGCGGAGAATATCGTGCTTCTGCAGCAGCTACACTTCGACGTAGTCATGAACCTTGACAAGGACGCTCAGGCCTGTGCGCTGATGAATGCTGTTGCCGCTGGAGAGCGTTACGGCTTTGTGCTGCGTGATGGACTTCCAGCACCCGCGAATCATCTGGCCGAGGCCAAGTACCGCACGGGCGTCTTCGACGATGTGAACAAGGCGAACACACTGTCCTATCCTGAAGAAATCACGATGATGAGCAACCTGCCGTACACACGGCAGGAGTATGTGATGGACCCTCCAGGTTCGTCACCAATAGCGATGCCACCCGGTGGACCGGTTGTTGGACTCAACACCGGCTGTGGGGACCGATGGATTGCTCGAGAGTGGCCAGTAGACTACTGGATTCAATTGATTGGGATGTTGCAGGATCGGGGTTACCGCGTAGTGCTGCTTGGCGGTCCGTCCGAACACGAGCGTAACGTGCTTCTGCACGAGCGAACGGGAGCGATCTACCAGGGCACACATGCGATTCGCAACTTCATCGCTGTGGTGAATGTGTGCGACGTTGTCGTCACCGCCGTAACGATGGCGATGCACATTGCCATCGGCCTGAAGAAACAACTTGTGTTGATGAACAACATCTTCAACAAGCATGAGTTTGAGTTGTACGATCGCGGTGTATTACTCGAGCCAGAGAAGGCGTGCACGTGTTTCTTCCAGCACGACTGCACCAATCCAAACTACCGGTGCATGGAGCATCTGCAGCCATCAACCATTGCTGATGCAGTAGAAGCCAGACTGGCCTACGTGTAGCGTCTATTTGTAGAACGTGTTCTGGTAGGCGTAGCCCTCAGGCTTATTGAGAATCACTCGCCGAACCAGCCCGCGGATGAAGCCTGTTCCGTATCCAATCATCTGCACCATCGAAGCCAACACGGCAAGTACTCCAATGGATGCCGAGCGCATGCGCAGTGATGCATGGAGCGCAATAGCTGCACCCCACACAGCCAGTGGAAGCAGCGCCCACACGCCAAGTGGATGAATCACAAGGTAGAGCAGCGCAACGGCAACGTACACGGTAAACGCAGCGGGAAAGAAGTGGGTCAGTTTCAACGTACCCGGGTGGCGCAGCGTAAGATTGATGCGAGCCATTCCAGAGTTGTGCACTTGCTTGAAGAACTTCTTGAGGTCCGTTCGTCGCTTGTGATACACCCACGCTTCTGGAAGTAGACCCACCTGAAATCCAGCCTTAACCATGCGAATGCTGAAGTCGATGTCCTCACCGAACCGCATCGTGGAAAACCCATGCGTAGTGGTGTACACCTCGCGCCGCATCCCCATGTTAAATGAGCGCGGGTGGAAGGCACCGCCTACACGAATCTTCGATCCTCGTATGCCTCCGGTCGTAAGCACCGACGTCATGGCATAGGAGATCGCTTTCTGGAGGGGGCTGAAGGCATCGTGTTCCCGATCGGGTCCACCGAAAGCATCAAAGCCGGTGGTGTGCAAGCCATGATCGACCACTTCCAACCACGTTGGAGGCACGGTGCAGTCGGAGTCAAGGAAGAGGAACACCTCACCGCGAGCGCGATCGCAGCCATAGTTCCTCGACAGGCCAGGGCCGGAATTCTCCTTGGCGAAGTACGAAATCTCGAGTTGCCCTGCATACCGATCGCAGACCGCCTTCGATGGCTGCTGCGACCCATCCTCGACCACGACTACTTCGAAGTTGCGCAGTGTTTGCTGCGACAGACTCTCGAGAAGTTCGTCCATCTCATCCGGACGATTGTAGACGGCCACAATGATCGAGTATCGGATGGAGTACCGTATGCTGCTCATTCCCAAAAATACGCCTGAACGCATGGCTCCCTCAGTATCTTTGAAGCATTGTGACAGCCCCTTACACCCCCATAGCCGGAAACCAGTACGATCTGTCGGATCGGGTGGAACAGATGGAGTGGATTCCGCGAACGAAGCGGAACTTCCGCATGCAGTATCGTTTGGCAGTGCATACCCTGATTCCGTGGTTGGAGCGTTTGAACGCTCTGCCGCAACGAGCAAGCGTGTGCGAGATCGGCTGTGCTGAAGGAGGCGTCCTGGATGCCTTTGTACAACACGGTGCGGGATTTGCCCTGGGTACGGACATCATGGCGCCGCTACTGGAGGAGGTTTCCACTCCCATTGCACAGGCCCTGGATCTAGATGTGTCCTTCGTTCACCACGATGTGATCTACGATGCCATTCCAGAGGCTTGGCAGGAGCGGTTTGATGTTGTGGTACTCCGCGATGTGATCGAGCACCTAGATGATGCTGCCGTCGCGTTGCGCAACATCGCCCGGATCATGCGTCCCGGCGGTGTGATTCTGATCACGTTTCCACCGTACCTGTCAGCGTACGGAGGCCACCAGCAACTGCTCGGTACAGCTCTTGGCAGCCTGCCGTGGGTTCACCTTCTGCCACGGTCGATCTTCTTTTGGATGATCGATCAGGGAGATTCGATGAATCAAGAAGAGCTGCGTCGGTTGCACCGTATTCGTTGCTCGGCGTCGCAGATCCTACATGATGCCAAGAACGCCGGCCTGTCGCTTGTAGATGAGCGATACTTCGGCTTGCGTCCGGTATTCCGCTGGAAGTACAACAAGCCTATTCCCACGTTGGAACTAACGCCGCTGAAGAACCTTCCACTTGTGCGAACCCTGGGAATGGAAACAGCTCTTGTCTTCCGGAATCCTGCGTGAGTGGCGTGTCTGCAAAGAAGGTCCTCGTGATTGCCTACCACTTCCCTCCAGGAGGTGGTCCCGGTGTACAGCGCGTTCTCAAACACGTCACCTATCTGCGTGATGCCGGTTGGCAACCAGTTGTGCTTACGGTGGAGAACGGAGACTTTCCTGCACGTGATGAAAGTCTGCTGGCAAAGATCCCGGCTGACGTCCGCGTTGAACGCGTTCCCATTAACGAGCCCTACACGCTCTACCGGCGCTTCATGGGTAGGAAAGGGGCTGCGGTAGACGTCAACGTGAACAAGTCCAGTGAGCAACGCTCCGGATGGAAGGAGCAACTCAGCGAGTGGATTCGTGCCACGTTCTTCATTCCCGACGCCCGCATTGCCTGGCTGCGACCCGCCACACGACGAGCCGTGGAGCTGATCCGCGAGGAGGGTATCTCGGCAATCTATAGCTCGTCGCCGCCCTATACCTGCGCTCTGATTGGCCGCAATACGCATCGAGCAATGAAGCTTCCGTGGGTAGCCAGCTTCCGTGATCCCTGGACACTGTTCCTTACCACGCCGGATCGATGGTGGCTACCGGCCTGGATTGATCGAGCGCTCGAGCGAACTGTCTTCACCGAGGCAACAGCTGTGGAGTGCGCCTGGCAGGGAATCATCGACGATGCCCGAGGCAAGTACCCAGAGCTCCCCGTCGAGAAGTTTCACCATGTGCCCAACGGCTACGATGCTTCGGACTTTCCAACCATCGACTACACGCCCAACAGCGTGTTTACCATCACATACACGGGGTCGATGTATGGAAGGCGCACGCCCAAGGCCCTTTTAGAGGCTCTGGAACTCCTGCATACCCAAGGTCGCCTGGAGCCCCCTTCCATGAAACTCCGACTTGTTGGACGATTTGGCGACGACGTCCAGCAGATGTTAACCGCCAGCACCTTTGCACCGTCAATCGAGGTGATCGACTATGTGCCGCATCAGGAGAGTATTGCCCATCTGATGCGCTCGGAAATGAGTCTGCTGATTGTGGACGATGCAAAGGAGTCGGCAGAGATCGTACCTGGCAAGGTGTATGAGTACCTTGGTGTTGGTAGGCCGATTCTGGCCCTGGCGCCTCGGGGTAGTGCAATCGAAACACTCATCCATGAAACCAAGGCGGGAGTGAGCTGTCCTCAGTCGGATGTCGCGGGTATTGCAACGGCTGTGGATCAGGCGGTTCAACGCTGGAAAGATGGCCTGCCAATTGCATCGCCACTCCTCAACGAAGTGCGCAAGTACGAGCGCCGAGAATCTGCTGCTCAATTGGCACGAATACTCGATCACCTGCTAGAACGATCATGAACACGATCATGAAACAACACCACTCGATGCGCTCACGTGTCCTTGTACTGGTTGTGATGTGCTGCAGCATCCAGATGCTATCGGCTCAGCAGCTGTGGAATCCACTTGCCGTAGACGTTACACGCGCACTGACGAGGGACATCTTCCAGAGTAATGCCGTGCCGTACGTGCAGCCGTTGGTCACCACGATCAACGCAACGTCGAACGCACGCTTCTATGACCATGCATACGTACCGGCGTCCGTCGAGAAGCCGTACTTCAAGGTGAGCATCAACGGCATGTTTGGGCAGATCGCCGACGACATGAAAACCTATACACCGGGTTTGGACTTCGGCCCGCGTGAGGGAGTCCAGGACGTGCTGCTACGCCATGGTACCATTTCGATTGGCCCTAACGGCTTTCAGTACAACATCAATCCAACGTATGCCGACACGCTCGGCTTGACCTCGAGCCTGATTAAGGAGTTGTTTCGCGATGGCCTGGATTCGGGTTTCATCGTTCTTCCCGAGGCAGCCGCAACGCTGTTTGGCAACATGCCGGACAAACAGGTGACGCTCCCAAACCAGGATCAGATGCGAACGCTCCTTCAGAACCGCCCGGAGTACCAACTTCTGAATGCCGAGGGCCAGGCAGCACTGGACTCGCTGCTGCTGACGCTTGCCCTGCCGCCCTATCTCACGCTACCGCCTGGGGTGAATATCAGCTCTCTGATGGCAGCCGTCCCACAGTTCGAGATTGGATCACTGTACGGTACGGAAGCACTGGTGCGCTTTATCCCACCAGTGGAGATCGACAAGAACGTTGGCAAGTTTGCCTTCTGGGGCTTTGGCTTGAAGCATAGCCTGTCGCAGTACTTCCCTGAGCGCTGGTTCGATCTGGCTGCCCAGGTGGTGTATCAGGGCACCAATCTGACGAATACGGTAGGGTTGACGGAATCGAAGCTTGAGGCAGATGCCACAATCTGGAGTGGAAATATCCACGCCAGCAAGGAACTGTGGGATGTAGTGGCTGTGTACACAGGCCTGAGCTACGAAACCATCGATGTAACATCCACGTACTCGTACGTCCTGCCGCAGGAGATCCAGATTGCCTTGGGCTTGCTGCCACAGCCCCCTGCACCAGGACAACCATCGGTACCAACGCCAGAGCAACCGGGTGATACGCAAACGCAGGTCAGCGTGGTCAACGTACAGAACACCAACGTGAAGTGGACGATCGGCGCTACGGCCCACTACGCCAATGTGCGAATCGCCGTGGACTATAGCGTGAGTGCGTTTAACATCCTGTCGGCAGCGGTATCGTACTCGTTCTAGTCCGACAGCCTCACATACCCAGCATC
>Ga0222714_10000478_pt1 | contig 45847 bp, 53 predicted proteins | sample C33_3DmetaG_FD_165048 | JGI IMG/M metagenome (GOLD analysis project Ga0222714, IMG submission 165048) | Estuarine water microbial communities from San Francisco Bay, California, United States - C33_3D | ecosystem: Environmental > Aquatic > Marine > Unclassified | place: USA: California...
TTAACTGTTTTTATAGTAGAGATTCTTGAATATCTAGACATATGTTATTAAATTAAAGTATTCGATTGAGGAAGGCCTGAGATTACTCCTGATTGGGTTCCTAATGCTATGTCTGGGTTTGTAGGTTGGGAGACTTGAGTTAGTAGATTTTGATTATATTCATTTCTAAGAGCTATAGTATTTTCTTCTATTTCAATATCTTTTTTGGTAGTATTTTCAAAATTAGAATACGCTTCTTTATCATAATTTGTAATTTCAGGACGACTTTGATCTAAATATTGTTGTTTACCAGTATTTAATAATCTTTCGCTATCTGTACCTAATTTATCGTTTCTAAAGTTTTGTTTTTCTGGTCTAAATTTATGGATTGGAATGAATGAAAGACCTGTAACTTTAATCATATGAGGCATTTGTCTTATGTCTGCTTTATCAAGTGCGTTACCTTGATCATCTATTCCTATTTCCCAAGTAGATTCTTCAGGAACATCAAAAGTTAATGATGTTATAACCCCGGGTTGTTCAACTAAGTAGTCTCCTAAAGTAATGTATGCTATATTTCCAGCCATATATCCTGATGTGTAACTGTCAAGATATTCAGGGGCAAGTGAGGAGGCAAGGAAGTTTAATTTATCATACATTGCTGTTATTTCTTCTCTTGATTGAGCAACAACAGTAAATGCCATAGATATTTTTCTATCAAACCCCCCATACTTATAAAACTTTTCAGCACGGCCCATATATTTAATTCCATTCCATTCCGCTTCATATGAATCAGAAAATGAATCAATAAATGATCTAAAATGCATATATTTTTTATATGTACCTCCAACTTGGGAGTCATTGTTTAATATAGCAACATAGAATGGAATAATGTCATTTAATTTTGGATCTGTTCCGTAATGTGATCCTTTTCGGGTGTTTGTTTTATATAGGTGAGATGCATTTACTCTATCTACAGGTCCTAAAGATGCACCTGTTAAACTTTTTTTACCATTTGTATAGCTAGATCTATTCCCTCTTACTCCCGGACTTCCTAAGTTATATTTAACCTCAATATTTCCTGTATTTGGATCATTTGGATTATAACTTGGAGAAACACTTAAAAATGTATTTTGTGGAGATGCAGTAGGATCTAAAATACCTCTAAAATCTTCTTTAGTAACACTATCTGTATTAGCAGTTTCATAAGCAAAATCTCCTTGAGTCCATGATCCTTTTCCTATAGCATCTGTATTAGCTAAAGAACCAGATTTGTAAACATTAAGATTAGTAGGAGAATCAATATGATATGAAAGTGAACTTTGAGGGGCTATAAGATCATTTACTATTGTTGTGGTGGAGATGGATTTTATATATTCATCATATACTTTTGATACTCCTATAGGTTCTTGAAATAACGAAGGGGTTGATAGGTGTTGATTTCCAACTAAATAATTTGATGGTTTTTTAAAATTAAGAAGGGTTTTGATTGGGTTACCTTCGTTATCTGTAGCAAATTTAACGTTAGTTTTTCCAATCCCTAAATTTGATCCTGCACCTCCAGTATATGAAAGTAATACATCATTTCCAGGAGCATTTAAACTATATCCTTTAACATAACTAAGACCTACACCTTTATTAGTGGTGATAGCACTAGTTAAACTGAGAAGTCTATTATTTTCTAATTGTAATTCAAGTGATCTATTAAATTGATTTTCTTTAATAGCATCTTGGTATGTGATAATTCCTAGTCCAGGAATTAAACCTGTAGGATCAATACCTTGTTTATTTAAATGACCTCCAGCAAATACGACTCCCGCTTCTGCTAATGTAGATAAAGGAGTATATGCTCCTTCATTTAAAGCACCTCCAGCATAACCTGCACCTTTAGATGCTTCGGTTTTTGTTCCAGTACGAGATAAGAGATTTTGTTTTGCTGTAAATAATAATCCTGTTGGATTTTTAATATCTGCAAAATATTTCGTTAAACGAGCAACATCTTCAACTGCTGATAATGGAGCTAAAATACCACCTCTTAATACAAAATCATTATATAGTGAAGGGTTTAATGAGTCGTTTAATAATCCTTTTTTAATATATGGTTGGTTACTACTTCCTCCTCCAGGTCTATCGTTTCCAAAAGGAATTTCCCTTGGGTTTACGTTATTAGTATTTATAACCCCTCTTTGATTCTCCTTATAGAATTTAAAGCTTCCTGGGTTGGTAAGTAGTTGAACTAATCCCATAATTTTTAGATAAGTTGTTTAGCTGCAGATACATATCCTCCATTTTGGAAGTTATATAGAGGTCTATATTTTGGATCTACTACATTTACTTCATTAAGTTCTAAAGCAGATGGTTCTGGGATAAAGTTTTGAGTTCCATCATCGTAAGCTAAATAGTTTTGTATAGTTTTACGAAAATCAGGAGCTTGAACTCCTCTAGTAGACCATCCTTCAGTGTCAGTTTTATAATCGTAATGTAATGATGAATACTTAGTTGCTAATGGATTTACAGTAGGGTCTGAGCCATTATTGGAACTCAAAGAGGAACCTTGAGTAGTTAACATGTCTAATAGTCCCATAATAGTATATTTTATCCTGGTAAGTTATTCAAGTAAGGAATTCCTTGTCCACCAGGTGATGGGGAAGGAATTGTACCATTCATATCTAATTGAGATGGTAAAGGAATTTGGTTACCAACACCATCAGCATAAGCATTATATTGATTGGTAACAGTGTTTGCTTGTGCACCGTTTAATGAATATCCCGGTTGATTACCATCTGCGTGTAATTTTGATTGTTGAGTTGCAAGTGGGTTAACAGGGGGGTTAGTTCCATCATATGCTGTAAAAGCAGAACCTTGAGTTGTTAACATGTCTAATAGTCCCATAGTAGTTTATTTTTTATTATAAATATTATATATTATGACATTCGATAGCTATTTTTTCTAGTCTCATCTCCTGTCGTAGCTGGTTGTGCACCAGTCGTGGCTTCAATTACTTTTTTACCATCAATGGATACATTGATTGGTCTTGAAGCTAATGCATTTATAGCCGATATAATAGCGGATGTATCGTTGCCCCCTCCGGATTGAATTTTAATAGCTCCTTTACCTGACATTTCGGTAGATTTACCTGGGGATGATTTAACATCATCTCCAAATAAATTTGTGCCTGCTATAATTGTATCTTTATCGTTTAATTGAATTGCTCCTTCAGGGCCTAAGAGGGTACGCTTACCGTATCCTGATCCACCAGGTGCAGGAGATACCATATCATCGGCAGTACTCATAGCTAAAGCTGTTAATCCTGCTCCAATAAGACCAGCAACAACCGCAATTCCCAAAGGTCCTAAACCACCAGCCATTTTAAAAGCATTACCTACAATATCAGAACCTGCTTCTTTTTTTGCAGCCATTGCTTTCCTTTTTTCAAGGATTATCCCAGCAGCCGTAATAACGTTAGATGCTAACATTACTCCTTTCATAGCAATATAAAGTCCTAATAATGTTTTTACAACACCCATATGTGATGAGAGAAAACCTGCTACTTGAGAAAATAATGGAAGTATACCATTGGCTAAAGCATCTTTTAGTTCAAGTATAGATTGATTAAATGAGGTTTGAATACCTGCTTGTTTTTCTAGTTCTGCTACTCCACCTTTTTCAATTTCTCTTTGGGCTTGAGCTAATCCTACTTCTTCTATTCTTGCATCTAATAAAGCTTGCCTATCTGCAGCTTCATCTGCACTTAAACCTTTTAATTGTTCTTGGGTAAATAAAGTTTGTGCTAATTCTTCTCTATTCATTCCAACAGATTTAGCCAATGCTTCCTGTTGGATTCTATTCATTTTAGTAAAATCTGCAGAGGTACCAATTTGTTTATTGATTTCCTCAGCCATTCCTGCTATATCATTGTTTAATGCTAGTTGCCTAGCTTTTTCTAAATTAAGATTTTTACCAGTTAATAGTTCAGCACTTAATTCATTTTCAATAGATGATTCAAAATCTAATAACCCGTCAGCAATACTTTCAAGTTGAGACATTTCCATCCCTAAAGCCTTAGCAGTAGCGGCTGCTTTAGCTAATTCTTTTGGATTTTTACCTAATGATAATGTTGTAGCTGCAGATATTTTTCCTACATCTGCTAATAATTTTTTTTCATTTAAAATAACTCCATTAGTAGCAGCAGTAGCTTTTGCTTGGGCTAAAAATTGGTTTGTGTTATTTTTTAAACTTTTACCATTAGCTAAGGAAATGGATTGCATTCCCATTAATTCTTCATTAGTTAATCCAGCAAGTTCTCTTAGTTTAGTAAATGTTTCTGCATCCTTTGAGGTAATAGCTGCATTAGATCCTAATTGTTCTCCAACAGCAGATATAGATTCCAATAGTTGTCCTTTAGTAACTCCTGAAACTGCGGACATATTATTTCTGAATTCAAGGGATTTTTCGTATGACATGTTCATTGAACGTGCAAACTTTTCTCCTGAATCATCTAATTCTTTAAATATGGAAACAAGGCCGGTTATTAGGACTGCAGGGTCTGTTAAACTTTTTTCTAAACCTGAGAGTGTTTTCCCAGCAATCATGGAAAATGTTTTCCATCTAGATGGAAGTTTCTCAGTAGCTTCAACTTGGTTTTGAATTTCTTCAGTAACTTCAGCCATGGCTTCAGATGCGGATCGGCCTATACCAGGAATAGCCCCCAAGGATTGAGCTAATTTACCTACTAATCCTAATCTAGATTCAATATTTTTTTGAAGAGATTCTTCTGTTTTTCTTACTTTTTGCTGGTTTTCTAATTCTTTAGTATTTTGTTTAGTAAGTAGGAGTTGTTGTTCTAAAGGAGATAATTTACCAAATTCTTGAGAAATTAAATTTTCATTGAGAGCAATTTTTTGTTTTAATTGGTTATAAGAAACCATGTCAATAGAAACACCTTCTTCTATCCTCTTATTATATTCGTTTAATTGCTTATTTTGTTCGGATTGTTTTTTAATTCGACCCTCAACTACTTTAGCCCCTTTAGATAATTTATTACCTATAGAAGATAATAAACCTTGTTCAATTAATCTACTTTTATTAAGTAAATCTTCATTTTTTTGGATTTGTCTCTGGATAGTGTTGATATTACTAAGTCCAGTCTTTTGATCCATGATTGACTTGTTAATTTCTTTATTAACATTCAATGTGGCTTTTTCAAAAGTAGATGATCTAGCTTGGATACCTAAAATTTCTTTTAAAGAGTCAACAGCAGAAGAGGATATATCAAATGATTCCTCTTGCAATTTATTACGAGCCTTTAAAAGTTCAATTTGTTCTTTTAAAGACTTGTTTTCATCCGCCATCTGTTGTGGATTAGTTTTAGCCATCTAAAGTATTTTATTATAAATATTAAAGATTAATATTTTTACCCATATTTAACGGGTTTCTTGGATGATTGTGAATTTTTTAACAAATCAGGTGCTTTAATAGTACCATCAGCATTAATTACTGTTTGGGATCCGGATTTGCCTTTATTTTCATAAGCTTCTTTTTCTTCAGAATAGAAACTTTGGAGGCGTTTAAAAGTAAATTTACGAAGCCAGATTGGCATATTGTAAACAGTATGCCAATCATATCCTCCTTTACCGTGAAAGACTATTTCGTGTATTTGTGTAAATATAGCTGCCCTAGTTTGGGGTGCTAAATCATAGGTCAGGCCAAAAAAAGTTAACCCCAATTGGGATACTGATTCGATTGCTACTCTCGTCGGGAAAAAAAGTTAGATCAACATCTGGTTGAATCTCGCGAATATATTCTCTCAATGCTCTGGAGTCTTGGGCGAGCAATGCCGTATCGACAAATTCTCGGATATCTTTTTTATCCCTCATTCCTTCTACTGATGTGATCATAAATTTCAATCGAGTTGAAAGTTCTGGGGAGGAGTCTTTATTGATTTTCTTTAAACCTTCTAACTCACGATTAATATCTTGCTCGTCTTTATGGGTTAAAAGTTTAAATGTAATATTGTTTTTTGATCTAGGAAGAGTAAAAGAAAATTCATTTACATTTTTGGAGAATAATTCTTCTTTAAGTGGTTTATTTTCAATTAAAGATAAATCAACTGATTGGGATTCACCATTATATTCAAATGAGTAATCTGCACCGTATCCTAAAATACGAGCGGCAATCATAATTGCGTTTTTATCTCCGATTAATAGATCATCGTAATTGATTTTGGATACTATTACAGATTTTAATAGTTTATCTAAAACTGTACCGTTTCTAATATATGATTGGTTAGTTAGGATATCTTCTTCCTTAGCTGTCATGTATTTGATTTCAACTACACCTTTTGCTAATTCAGAACCTTCAGGGTAAAGTAAACCTTTAGATGGTAATTCAACGGTCTCCGTTGGCATTTTGAACTTTGATTCTTCCATAATTTTTATTTATTATAACTTAATTGTTTTATATACATATATTAAAGAGTAGTAATATTATCAGGATTTACATTATATGACAATACTCCTTTTATCTTCAATATTTCTTTGCGTATTTCATCCATTTTTGATCTATCAAATCCACCTTTTACAATCCAAGGATGACCATCAACTTTGATAGTTAAAACGGTTTGAAATTTCTCAGTGTTTTGTTCACTGTATTCCATAGGTTCTTTAGCTGATGCTACTGTAATACCGGGGAGTGAACGAATATCTGAAAATATTTCTTTTTGTGGTCTTAATTTAATGTTAGTGATAATCATACCAACCATTTTATACTTGTCTTGGTATTCTTCATTAAGCTTTTTGCTTAATTCTTCTTTAACTAACATGCGTAATTGATTAAATTTCATTATTTCAATATATGTTATAAATATAGCAGGGCTTAATTTAATTAACGTGTTTATGAATTAATATATAACAAGTAAATGAAAGCTCCAAATTTCTTTGGAGCTCTTATGTATTTGTTGTTTAATTTATCTTAGTAATTCAAGATACAGTAATCTGGTTGGACTGTTACTTGGATATTTACTGCTTCACCATCGCTATCCCAGTTGTAATCTCCAAAGTTAACATCTGTAATTACAGCTCCTTTAATAATCCATTCTGAAACGATATCACCTACAGGTCCGATTACGTTAAATGTCAAATCTTTTTTATAAAAATCTGAATATCCATCTCTACCTGTAACTGATTCGTGACCTAAACGTACCCATTCCATTACTGCTTGTGCGCCTGAAGGAGTGATTGATTCATACATTGTAAATTGAATAGTTCCCCAAGTTGTTTTTCCTTTTACATAACGTTGAACGTTGATGTGGTTAAGAGGGACTACATTTTGAGTTAATTGAACTGCTCCAACTCCTTTTATCAAATATGATGGAACTCCATCCATGTACATAATAAAACGGTTTGTTTGTTTAGGTTCAAACGCTGTGAAAAATATCTCGTTTGGATTTAAAATTGCCATTTTTTGTTATTTTAGTTTCTTTTATTATAAATATTTAACTATCTGCCTTTTTACCCTGGGAATTCAGTTCCTGTTGGAGTTAAGATAAAATCTAAAGATATAAATTCAGCAGTGCGTGTTGGTTGGATGTAAATTTGACCTATTAATTGGTTTTGATCAATTACTGCTGGTCCATTATTTGTTGCATCCATTACTACTTTGTAAGCGTATAATCCTTGTTTTTGTTGGATTCCTTCTAAGAATGGAGTAACACGTGCTACAAATGAATTTCTTGTTGAGATAGTGTTTTGTTCAAATACTACTGTATCTGCAATTTGGCGAATATATGATTTTAATTCAATCATCAAACGACGTACATTTACACGATCAAGAGCAGATTGAGATTTTTGTAATGTTTTTTGTCCATATACTACTACACCTTGTTTAGGCAATGTTGCAATTGGGTTAATATTACTTGAATATAAAGTATCTTTATTTCCTTGTGTCAATTTAAGTTCAGCTTGAAGTACTGTACTTAATCCACCTCTGTTAATACCTGCTGGGGCAAACCAAGGGGCAGATACTTTATCGTTAAATGCGTATACACCTGGGATTACTGTTGAAGCTGGTACCCATACTTGTCTTCCTGTTGCTGGGTCGATAATGCGAACCCAAGGGAAATAAGAAGCAGCATATGAAGTATCACGTGATTGAGCTTGTGTTACTGCTGCTCCAACTGAAGTGCCATATACCCCTAAATCCATTACATACATGTTATCACCTCTAGTAATTGTATTGTTAATAATATTTGTAACTTGAGTGGTATGTGTATCGTTTAATAAACCAGGAGTAAACAATAAGTTAAATTGATATGCTTCAGGATTACCTAAAAGTGAAATCATGTTATTATAACTAGCACCAATTAATCCTTGGGTATTAGTTGAAATTCTATCATATAAATTGATAGTAGTATTTATATTTCCTGTAGCACCAGTAAATGAACCACCTACTGAGCCACTACCATTTACAGGGATTGAAGCTGTATAAGCAGATATCGCAACACCATTTGCATCGAAATAGTTTGGAGTAGGAAAACTAACTGTTCTAACACGAATATATTGAGACATATTTGCATAACTTCCAGTTAATTCCATTTGATTTGAAGTGGAATTATAATTTAATACTTGATCACCAATTACTTGGGAAATATAGCGATTTGAATTAGGATCAAGTGTTAAGTTATTCCATGATTCTAATACAACTTTGCTACTTTCAGTATCATTTCCACGTCTAACTAATATATTGAATGTACCGGATCCAGTATTTGAATTGGTAATTTCCCAACGAATATTATTTTCTGAACCTGAGGTTAGAACGCCATTAGTTCCTAAGGAATTGGAACCTGAAGTATTCATAATAACACCTTCAGAAATTGTTTCTAAAACAAATGAAGATGAGGCTACATTTAAGTAGTTAGGAATTGTAGTACTTTGAGCTGAAGACCAGTTAGCTGATTCAGTTACAACTCGAGCAACTAATAATGAAGTTCCTCCGTAATTAAAATAGTTGTAAGCAGCAATTGAAGTTAAATAAGATTGTACTTGACCACCACTAATGAATGTATCTCCAAACTTTGTTACAAAATCAGAATAAGAAGTTACCAATGTTGGTGTCTCAACAGGTCCTTTAACTGTTGGACCTATAATAGCAGCACCTGCTTGAACTGGTTGTCCAGTTAAGTATGTGTTGTCTACTTCACTAATTGCTACCCCAGGGGATACTGTAAAATTTGCCATTTTATATTTTTATTATAAATATGAATATTCTCTTTAAAATATATTACTAAGCAGGAAACGTTGCACCAGTAGGTAATATATTAAAGTCTAATAGGATAAATTCAGCTGTTCTTGTTGGTTGCAAATATATTTGACCTACTAACTGGTTGTTATCTACTACTGATGGTGGGTTATTTGTCTCATCCATCACTACTCTAAATGCTGTTAAACCTTGTTGTTGTTGAACAGAAGCTAAATATGGATTGATAATCGATAAGAAGTTATTTCTAGTAACAGTGTCGTTTTGTTCAAATACAAATGTATCTGCTACTTGAGAAATATATGATTTAAGTTCGATTAATAAACGTCTTACGTTGATGCGATCTAATGAACTTTTTTTCTTTTGTAATGTTTTTTGTCCAAATACTACTACACCTACATTAGGATACGTAGCAATTGGATTAACGTTTGCTTGATATAATGTATCTCTGTTTCCTTGAGTTAATACACGTTCTGCTTGTATAGCTGTAGGTAAAATACCTCTATTAACACCAGCAGGTGCAAACCATGGAGCAGCAACGTTATCATTAAATGCGTATATTCCAGGAATTAAAGTTGAAGCAGGTACCCAAACTTGGTTTGCAGTACTTGGATCAATTGTTTTTACCCAAGGCCAATAAGTTGCGGCATATGATGTATCATATCCTATTGTGTTTGTTAACACTGAGTTGATTTGAGAGTTGTATTTTGATGAATCAAATACTACCATCATGTCTCCTCTATTTTGAGCTGTAGTGATCATTGAATTAATAGCACTAAAAGCTACACCACTCATATCAGACATTAATCCAGGTGCAACTAATACGTTGTAATTAAATGCATCTTTATTTGCTAATAGAGAAATAGATTGTGTATAGTTACTAGCGTTTAATCCTTGAATGTTATTTTCTGAGATGATTGATTCGTAATATGCACTTCCTCCGGCTACTACATTTTTTCCTGTTGCAGAACCAAAAGAACCACTTGTATTATTTGGGATAGAACCAGTAAATTGTGGTTTTGGGTTACCTACGTTATCAAAATAATTTGGTGTAGGTTGGTTTACTGTTTTAACGCGTATATAAGATGAATTATTTGGATAACTTCCAGATAATTGAATATAAAATTCACCACTATCACTTGCTACGTTTTCTACTTGGTTACCAATTACTTTTTCAATGTAATCGTTTGAATATGGATCTAGTGATAACGGACCCCATGTTTCTAAGATTGATGGAGATACATTTGTGTCATTACCTTGACGAATCAATAAATAGAATGTACCTGAAGATGTATTAGCTGAAGTAATTTGCCATCTAAAATTATCTGCTGAACCACTTAATAGAGTACCAACACTTCCTGTTGGTCCGGTGCTGTTCATGATTTCTCCTTTAGAGATTGTTTCTAAGGTAAATACATCTGTATTGTAAGGGGAACCTGCAGCGTGTGCAGAGGCAGAGATAAATGAAGAGGTTGCTGCTGTAAATGATCCTGTTACTACACGAGTTACAAGCAATGAAGTTCCTCCATTATTGAAGTAGTTATATGCTGCTATTGAGGTAAAATAAGTGTAGGTGTTACTTCCGCTAAGGAAAGTAGCACCAAACTTATTTAAATAATCACTATATGTTGTTACTATTGTAGGAATACCTACTTTACCTTTTACTGTAGGACCGATAATAGCGGCTCCAGCTGTAATAGGTTGTTGAGTTACAAATGATTGATCGTTTTCTATTGCTAATACACCAGGTGATACAATTACTTCTGCCATTGCGATAATTTATTTTATTATAAATATGGTGTATTTAAACCTAGATTAATCTACTAATGTAATCTCACCCGTTTCCGGGTTGATAGATGCTTTACCATATTTTTCAAACACTGATTTTGTAAACTCTTGTTCTTTGGTTCCTAATTCAGTTAAGTATGTTTTAGCAGCCTCGTGACGACTTTCTAATTGCAACTTAACCAATTCGATTTCACCTAATTCAGCGATTAACGCTTGTGTGTTTGATTGGATTTTTTTTAGGGAAGCTAATTCTTCCTCTGTTAAAAACTTTTGTTCTGTAACTATTGACATAATTTATTTATTTGGGTTTATTGTAAAATATTAAGCTGTTGGTTCCTCTACAACCACTTCTTCAACTGTTGGTGCAGGTGGGAAATATTTTGCAAATGTTGCTTGGGAATTGATTTCATTTGCATTTTGCAAGTTATCAATTACATATTGATCCAAAGCATCAATTAACTGTGAATATGGATCTGTAATTGTTGGATCATATGTCAAGGTTGACTTATCAATATTTTCATATCCAATTGCACCATTATCTGCAATGTAAACATCCATTTTAATCATTCCAGCATATGCTAAATGTGGAACTAATGTTAAAAGTGGGGATTGGTAAATTAATCCAGTTGTGGTTGATTGAAACAATCCTGTTACTTGTACTGCCATTTTATTTTGTTTGATTATAAATATTATTTTCCTTGGGAAATATACGACTTAACGTAGTTTTTGCTGTTTTTGTTTTTACTTGATTTTGATTTTGCGTGAACGCCTGGTCTTTTCTTTTTAGGTTTGCTTGTGAATGAAGCTACTGCCTGTCCTTTTGCTTTTGCCATTTTGTTATAGATTATTTAAATTATTAACTGTTTCTAAACCAATAATAACTTGTGCTTTGCTATTGTATTTTTTAATTGCTGTTACTTCTTTTTGTATTGTGTCTGGTACAATGTAACCAAACATTTTTAATGTAAATGTACCTTTAATAATGCGATTAGTTGTATCAGATATTTCAATTGCTGTTGAAAACGAGTCAATTGAGGCTTTAAATTTAAAGCGTTCCGGATCTCCCCAATATGAATCGGAAGCATAGTTGATGGCTTCAATTATTTTGTTCATCTGCTCAACATAGTATGTTTGAATGGCGCATGTATACGTTAAATTAACGTAGTCAGGTACTACATTGACAACGAATTGCTCAACAGGTTTACGGTTTGTTAATACGTCAAAGTTTGAGTAGCCATTTTTTGCATTATATCCTTTTGCCCAAGAAGTATATAGGTGGGGATTATTTGCATCTAACTTGTTTGTAAGAGATCGGTTTTTATCGATTGTGTCTCTTTTAAACATAATTATTGGAGCCATTATAGCACCTTTTTTGTCCTTGTAATATCCGTCTTTTGATACAGATTTCCATTTTTCAGGAGACCCATAAATTACAGGCACTTCAATTCGTACACCATTTTGGTAAACAAATGGACGTATAACATTTTGAAAATAAAACATTATGGATTCGTCTATATCTTGTAGACCTACTGTAAATGGTTTAACAGTATCTCCTTTAAAAGACATCTGTTCGGAACGGTTAAAATCAACACCACTTTGTTTTGTTGGAGTAAATTGATTAAATTCCGAAGGTATATTTGGATTATCGTAAGATTCACCGGTTTCAGGGAAAACATAAGGATCCACCTGATCGTTTGAGATCTGGAGTTGGCTTTTTGGATTTGGTTTTCTAGCTGAAGGCATATCTTATAGTCTTTCTCGTGTAATTTGGACTTTGTCTGCAGGAACATAATGGCAGAAACAGATAACAGAATAATCTGAACCATAGTTTTCTAGTCCTGGGTTTAATGGATTTGGGTCGTTTGGGTAGTTTGGGTCTTTTCCAACAAATAATTGGTTATCGTTTGTATTGTCTATTTCCCAATATGAATTTTCCCACATAATTATATCTCCTACATCAGGAACTATATCTGCTCCATAAGGGGTTCCATTATAGTTTCCTATATCAGGACCACCTCCAGTAGTAACAGGATTTTTACCACGTAAATCGTCACGTAAAAATCTAAATTCCATTGGACGATCGTAATCTACACCAAATTCATTAACTGGGGATTGGTTGTCGCCTCTTACGATTAAAGTATTAAGTAGAATAGGTCCGTTGTAATATCTAGCACCTGCAGCTTCACCATAAATGTTTACTTTGGTTTGGCTGTCTATTAGTTGATAATAAGCACATTGTTGAGTAATAATATCCCACATCAGCTCACGGCTAATGTGTCTAAATAGGGATACGTCTCGTTGGGTTCCAAATAATGCCATATTATCCTACAAAAATTGTCATTGGTACGTCGTTCAATATATTTTTCTGGTTTTCTGCCTCTGCTGCTTTCTTTTCAAGTAAAGATTTGCGTGAAGTAGAATCTAAGTACACTCGTAAACGTTCAATTAGTGCATTTCTTTCATTTGTTGCAGCAGTAATTAAATCACTTTGGTTCAATGTAATTTCAGATCCAGGAATTGGCACGGTTGAATATTTTCCACGAACATACCCTAGCATTTCTTTTGTTAAAGCTAAAGCATATTCAAATACCCAAGAACGTCCAATTGAATTAATGTTAGAGTATGTTGGGTTTTCATACGGTACATCTCCAGGGGTAGTAATTACACTACCACTAATGTTTGCATATGGATGTCTTGTATCATCTAATTTTACATATTGAAACCACAATTCACGATAATGTACAACCGGAATAGGGAATATTTTAAGTTGGTTGTTTACTAATTCAAATGTGTATTGCGATTTACGAATTTGATCGTTAAATTCAATTGCTTGAATTTTTTGCAAGTCATAGTTGATAGGCATCAACATGAAGTTAATTGCAGGGGAATATGAACCCCACCCAAAGCTATCGAGCATACCCATCATACCCGTACCTGTACCTGCATATGGATCAAAGTATCTCATGATTGCAGGAGGTGCTTCGTAGTAGATACGTTTAATTTCAATACCACCTGAAATGCTTTGGGAAATTGCCCATTCATTCATGTCGTATTCTTGTTGGCCTGGGTTGAGTTGGATAGAGCCACTATAGTAGGTTACTTTACCTCCAACACCTGCTTCTGTTCCATATTGGTTTGAAAGGAGTACAACATTTGCTAGTGTTTCTTGTACTAGTTTGTTATTGGCAGGGGCAATAGTTAATGGGTTACCTTGAAATGTCAATAAATTGTCTGCTACTTGGTAGGCATATAATTCATTTCCGTAAGTAGTTACGGCATCTTCAAGAGCAGTATAAAAGTTAATGTCCTGTAATTCAACTTCAACCAACGGATATCCTAGACGTTGAGCAGCAAATTTTGCAAATTTGTCAGCGTCTTGTTGGAATTGATAATCGTTATCGTAAAATCCGAATGGTGTATCGCCTGGGAAGAAACTGCTTGAACCGGGCCAAATTGATATATTCATTGCCTAATTATTTTATTATAAATATGAATAGATCTAATTAGTTTGATTTAAAACTAAGTCATACCAAGTTTGAGTTTCAAAATCAAAATGTGGATTTTCCATATATTCATTACGTAATACAGTTATAGCTAATTCTGTATCTAATACTATATTATCAGCTTTGTAATATAACTCCTTGCCGGTTTCTTTTTCTATGATTGCATACATAATTTTAAATATTTTTAATTTCAAATGCTTCTAAACGAGTTACGTCAGTTGTTGGTGTGGTTGTAGGTGTAACTGAAACGTACACGTATTGAGTTTGAGTAACATCAAATGGGGCTGAGCTCATTGCTGTGGTTGAGACACCAGCGTCGGTTACAGCTGATGGGGAGAAGGGATAACCCTTTAAAAAGCCTCCGTTTATTGTCAACTCTCTGTTTATTTTTGTAAATTGAATAGTGTTCGCCGATGCATATTGCGCTACTTGTGATGTACCGCCAGTTGGCATAGAAGACGAAGTACTTATTTTGATTCGATGAGTTGTGTTTGATGCAGTACCTACTTTACTAAAAAAAGCAAAAAAAGCAAGCTTATCGGATGCGCTAAATGTGTTAGCAGGGATTGTAATTTGCAAGAGTTGAGTTTCACCGGTTGAATTACTATCAATTGATTGGGAAAATGATCTAGTAACAAAACCTACATTGCCAGTACCTAATATAGGTTGATTAAATACTGTTTTAGTTTCAATAAATGAAGCTGTTATAGTATATGAAGCACTTACTGCTTGTTGAATAAAAGATGCTGTTTGAGCATTTAAAACATATGAAGCAGTTTGAGCAGTTTGAACAAAAGATGCCGTTTGTGCTAATAAAACGTATGAAGCTGTTGTTGCTGTTCCTAATAATGAACCGGTTAATGAGCCAGAGACTCTTAATGCTAAACTAGAAGTTTGGGCTAATAAAACGTATGAAGCTGTTAATGCTTGAGTAGCATATGAAGAAGTACCAAGTAAAGAACCTGTAAATCCACCTGTAGATCTTATACTTCCTGTTATTGTTAAATCTTGGTTGAGTGTATTTAAGTATGATGAGGTTGATGCAAATGAAGCAGATGTAGCATTACCTGTTGTTACTGCGTATTGAGCATATATATCGTTTCCATCGATAGTACCAATTCTACCACCATCAACTAATGTATAAAAATCATTTGATGGATTAAAATATATTAAATAACTGTCAACTCCGGTATCTACACTTTTCTTTCCTATAATATGACCTAACATCCGCTGCGTATCTTTATTTGTGGTCGGATATTGAGTAGAAAATACAGTGTCTGTAGCAGGGTTAGAAAGTGAACCTGCAGCAAATAAAGCGGAGCCAATTTCTGGATCACCAATAATTGTAGGGCCAAATGATGCGGTTGGATCAGCTGAATTAACAATGGTTGTAATAGTTCCTTCAAGTAAAACACCTTCACCCCCATTACATATAACTCCTATACTACCTGTCAGGTAATTATCGGGGAAAGAAACACTAGATTGCGGAAAATTTTCCCATTGGTCATTTGATTTATTGTAATATACTAAAGTACCATTAGTAAGACCCCCAACAACATTAGCTCTTTCTAATATTTTTCCACTTACAATTGTACGCTCGTTATCGTAAGCATATTGCAATTCAGCTAATATCCTTGGGTGATCAAAATTTTCTATAATAGGAATTGTGGTAATTCCAAAAGTATCAGTATCATTCCATTTAATATTGGGTTGTTGTCCGGTAGCATCTACTAACCATCGGTTATTCCAATCTATTGATGTATTATTATTTTCGTCAGATAAAATGCGATTGCTAGAATCTAATGAGCTAGAATGATAAAATTGTGTAGTAGTAGATATACTACCAGTTACTCCTAATGATCCTGTAATTCGAGCAGAACCAGTGAATGGGAATGGAGAAATATATCCTTGTAGATAAGATGCTGTTAAAGCATATGAAGCACTTACTGCATTTGAAGCAGTACCTTGTAAACTTCCTGTAAATGAACCACTAAATGAACCGGTAAATGCACCTGTAAATGAACCAGATGTTGGTATTGGACCTATAGGACCTTGTGGTCCTTGGGGACCAATAGTAGCTACAGTGACTACATTAGTAACAGGTTGAGTTACATTGATTGTAGTCCCAGCATTGTTGTCAGTAATAGTCAGCCTTCCATTCTGGTCTTGAATGTCGACATTGTTGTTGTTTTGATTTACATTAATTGATCCAGCCATTAGAAACTACCTAAGGTTACATTTGGTGATAATTGTACTTGTCCCTCTAGCAATCTTGTTACTACATAGCAATTACCACTGCCTGAGGCTAGTTCCAAATCGTATACACCTTGTGTAAAGTTTAATTGTGAAGATGACACTGCGGAAATATATACACCAATTGTACCCGAAGTAGGTGGATTAATTGAATTAGATCCACTTAAGTTTAAGCCTGTTCCACACGGGTCTAAACTTGAAGACAATGTGATATAGATTTCACTCGACCCATAACTAGGTCTAATTTGCATTCTAGCTTGATAGCCTGTTAAATTTACAGGATCACCATTAGAGTCTGTATATGCTACTTGAAAGTCTACAGTAGCGCCTTGTTCGATTACAAAAGAATATCTTCCAGCAGCCATTTATTTTTGTTATAAATATTAACAAAACCTTATATTTCACTGCTACGCTCTAAGATTCTTGTATACGTCCAAGATAAACTCTACAATCTCGTGTCTGTGATTTTTTTCTAATGTAATTACTTCAAATCCAGGAACATCCTTCATATGTTTACATACTACATCAAATCCAGATGATTTGCGATCTTTTAAGTCAATTTGGGCGGCATCTCCACAAAATATCATTTTAGATCCATGACAAATACGAGTTAACAATAACTCCATTTGTGTATCAGTTAAGTTTTGTGCCTCATCAATTACAACTAAACAGTTGGTAAAGTTTCTACCTCGCATAAACGATACAGGTACAATCTCGATTTCACCTTCGGCAATACATTTTTCGATTTTTTCTTTATTGTATAATCGATGCATGTTTTCATATACCGGAGCTGTAAATGGAGCAAGTTTTTCATTAACGTCTCCTGGGAGGAAACCGATGTCTTGTCCTGCTACTACAGTTGGTCGAGTAATAATAATCTTTTCGATTTCTCTACTAAATAATAAGTCAAGTGCTATGTTAGCCGCTAAGAGCGATTTACCGGAACCTGCTTTACCTTTTAATACTGTAACAGTATTGTGTAGGATTTGTTCTTTTGCCCTTTTCTGTTCTTCATTTAATTGAATTTCAAACTTGATTGGACCTTTAGGTTTTCTTTTTGATTTAAAAACCTCTTGTGCTTGTGGCGTTCTATTAAAATCGTTCATATAACTATATTTGCTAATAAATATTAGGGGAGAACTAAAAAAGCCGAACTTTCGTTCGGCTCTTTATAATCGGTTTTTTATCTAATATTAGATAGTGTTCAAACCAGACACGAATACGCGACCGTAGAATTCCGGACGGATCATTTTCTTAGCGTAACGAGTCAATAAACCTTTACGTGGTGTGAAGGTGTTTGGATCGTACACAAGTGGTGTCATGATTAATGGAACGTATGGAGCAAATACCGCACCAGTTTCAAGGAATTGAGCTCCTCTATAACCCATCAAGATAACGTTTTCTGTCATGTAAGGGTTTTTGTAAACTGTGAAACGGTTGTTCATTTGACCTGATTTTTGGATACCAAATGCGTAAGACGCTTTAGTAACATCACCATCAGAAGATGAAGCATATCCTGGGATTGATTCAAGAATAGTTGCTACAGATGGAGAACATACCAAGAAGTTAGCACCTCCACGAAGAGTTTTCTGGTGGATTTTGTTACTTACTTTTTGGAATTTAGTTCCCAATGTTTGGAACCATTGTCCTTGTGTATTGTAGAAATTCAAGTTATCATATCCTGTTCTAGCAGCATTCAATGATTGGTTGTTTTGAGCATTCCAGTACTCATCTGCAGCAGAAGCATCTTGGATCAACATATCTAAGTTTTCTAAGTCGATCTCTAATGCGATGTACTCAGACATAATAGATGTTAATTCTGCTTCAGCATCCAATGATTGGTATGCGTTCAAATCCTGTGCGAATTCTGGCGTCCATTGTGCTTTCAATTTACGTGTTTTAGCAACGATAGCCTCAGATTTCATTTTGATATCAATCTGTGGAATAGCTAAAGAATCTGTAGATGTTGAATCAGCATTCGGGTAACCAGCACCTGAATTATCTTCGAAATCACCACGACGGTTGTCAACTGGTTGTACGTTATAGAATAATGTGTTTGTTCCAGCAGCTGGAAGAGTTCCTACAGCTGAACCAACAGAACCACTAAAGATAAATGATGCAGTGTTATTTGTTACTGTAGTAAACTGAGGTAACAAACGAGCATTAGCAGCAGCTGTTAAAGCTGAACCTGAAGCGATAACGAATGCACGAACACCTTTAGTATCGTAGTTAGTAGCTAATGTTAACGGAACGTTAACTTTAGTAAATCCAGTAACAGCAGAAGCTGAATATTCAGTAGCATATTGGAAATCAGCCCAACTACCTGAAGCAATAGTTACGTTAGTAACAGATGCAGAGAATTGATTGATTGAGTATGCAAAACGACCTGCACCGTACAAACCTTGAGATGGGTCAGCATTTCTACCTGGGTCTGTGTTACCATACATAGATGAAGTAGCACCGTAAACATCTCCATTAGGACCGAAGTTTCCAAGAGGAGCAACTTTACCATTAGGATCACCATATTGGAAATCTAAGAAGAATACAAGACCTGAAGGTAGGTTCATTGGTTGTACAGACATGAATTCTTTAGTTGATAAAGAACCAAATACTTTACGTACCAATGGAAGAGCTACACCTGCCCAAGTTTCACCTTGACCTGCTGTAAATCCTGAACCTCCAACTTGTGTAGTTGAGTTCTCAACAACCAATTGTTTGGCTTGGTTTTCAAGGATCATAGCCATGTTGTTTTTATCAACTTCGCTTCCTAATCCTTCTAATAATCCCGTTTTACTCCATTTTGAGGACATACGAGCTGCGTCATTCTGTAGGTTTTTCCACCCACCTGCTGCGCTTTCTAGTAATGAATTAATACTTGACATTTTTTTGTTTTTTGTTTTTAGTTTAAATTAAATAATTCCAGCCAATTTTTGCATTCTTAAGAATGCCTCGTTTGACTCTACGATTGGTTTTTTCACGTTTGGTGTCATTGTACCTTTTGAAGCACTACCTAGGTTTTCTTTAATGATGTTTTTAGAAACTTTAATACCCTCGTTTAATGTTTCAAATACCATTTTTACTTCACCTACGTTTTTAGCTTTATCAAAAGAACTTAACACTTTCACTTTTTGACTTTCATTCAAGTTTTTAGCTTTGAAGATTTTATTTGTGTAAAGCAATTTAGCATTTAACAAATTGATTTCGTTCAATTCAGACTTAAGAACATTGATTGTTTTAAGAGCTTCATCTAATTCAGCTTTCATTTTAGCTGATTCAGCAAAACCACCACCTGCAGCAAATAAATTTCCAACTCCACGGTTTTTATCTCTTTCATCTTTTGTAATTGCACCTAAGCTGAATAATACATCGTTGGTACGTTTTCCGAAGCGTTGAGTCATGTTAGACTTGTCAAGGTCAAGATTTTTAACCATTTCTTTTTTCTTAGCTATGTCTGTCTCATCAAAGATAGCTTGAGCCATAGAAGCATCTTTACCTTTATCTTCAAGATATTTTGCAAATGCTTTTACATCATCCATCGGATCACCATAAAGTGCTTTTTTAGCTCTATCCAAAATACCTTCTTCTACATCTTCCATTTCTTCAATTTCTTTTAAAAGTTCTGCTAAATCGACTTCTTCTTCTTCGCCTTCCATGTCTTCCATTCCTTCTTCACCTTCTTCGCCTTCTTCACCTTCGTGACCAGCTTCAAGTTCTCCGGATGCAATCATGTCTTTAATAACATCTTCGATCATGTCTTTTAGATCTTCGTCTGTCATGTCTTCGAGTTCGATTGGTTCACCTTCTTCTTCACCTTCTTCAGATTCTTCGTCAGACATTTCCATGTCTTCTTCTTCCTCTTCTTCAGCTTCGTAAAGGCCTTCCATATCTCCTTCTTCTAATTCTAGCTCCGCTAAAAGTTCTTCTAAATCAATTTCATTCGTCATGTCATCAGCATCTTTATCTTCGGTTTCATCAAGGGCTTTTTCACCCATTGTACTAAATCCGACATCTCCTTCTGCTCTTCCTTTTCCAAATCCATCTTCTTTCATGATTTCATCCTCTTCGGATTCCATTTCTTGAAGTTTCATTGATAACATCGATTTCAATTGAGGTGCGAAGGCTTCTTCTAGAGCAGCTTTTGCGTTTGCTATTGCAGTTTCTTTAACAGCTTTAGCGTCAGCGATTGCTTCTTTAAGCATTTCTCTGTTTGTTGCCATTTTTCCTAAATTAATTTTGTTGGGAAAGTACGTTTATTATAAAACGTAATAGAATTCATTTAATTGATGCCACATAAGATGTGAGGGGGGTGGCATATTCGGGTTATATGTATGTGTTGATATATTCAAAGTCGCAAAGTAAAAAAAAGCCCTCAAATGAGGGCTAATTTTTCACCGGTTTGCATATTTTAAAATATCGGACATGTGCCTTTAGCACATAAAATTTCGGTAATAAGTGAGTTTGTTTTAGCGTATGGATCCAAGAATGTAGTACGTGATTCGTTTAATGCACCATTTTTCATCCATGAATCTGGGTTGGATGGGTTGGAAACTAAATCCCAAGTCAATAATTCAAAGTCGTCTTGTACTTCCATTACTCCACCTATTTCTTTTAATGAACCCATTCCACGAGAAGAAATACCAATTAATAAGCCATTTTTAACTAAGGCACCAGCTATACGACCAGATGAAGTACCTAAATCACCCATGTCAGAGAAAATTTCTACTTTACCCCATATTTCATCACCTTTCCAATACAATTCACGCACCGCATGAGATGCGTTTTTAAGGTTGATTACTTGCGAGTCCGGATGGTCCAATTCACCACATGTTTCAGTAGATCTCTGTTGGATTTTACGTGCAAAATTGTCGATTTCACGTTCCCATAATTCTCTAGGATAGTAGCGACCATTACCATTTTTAACTTCAACAGTAGCCAATATCCCTTCAACGAAAACATTTCCGTTAGTTTTCATCCCTTCCAATAATGAAAGTGGTTTTGGGCTGAAGTGTCTAGTCTCTATTAGGAGTTGCTTAGTCATTTGAATATCCTTTTTCTGCTGCTCTATCGTCTAATTCACCCCTTAAATCAACTCTATCATTAAACGATAAATTGTTATAGTTTGATAAGATTGAATCTGTTTTTTCTCCATCATCTTGACGTTCATCAGCATCTTCAACATATTCATCTGCTAATTCGTCTTCGGTTTCGTCAATAACTTCTTTCTTTTTACCTTTGAATTTAGACATTATTTTCTCAACTTTTTTCTTAGCGTTTTCAAGTGCTTTGATGTCTTTTTCAAGTTCTTTAACTTTTTTCTTATCAGTTAAAGCTTTCATATCTTCATCTTCGTCAAGTTTTGAAAGTTTAGAACGTCTGTGATCGATTAAAGCGTCAATTTTTTCCAATTTAGTTTGCAAAACTTCTTGTTCTGCTTCTTTGTTGATGTCTGCTAAATCTTTTTCTACACCTTCACGTAAAGATTCCATTTCACCTTCTTCCATAATATTCAAGTTAGGAATCAAGAAATCACTTTCAGCCCAATATTGTTTATCACCAGCTTTGTTGAATTTATCAGCTTTTGCTTTTTCAACTTCTGCATTTAATGGGTGATATACTCTAAATTCTTTAGGTAGTTCAGTTGTTGGACCGTAGTTATCAGGTTTGTTAAGGATTTGTTTTACCATTGGTGGAATATCCATAATCAATTTTTTGATTGCTGGTTGATCACCATATCCTTTAACTAGGTTATTGTAAAGAATATCTGAGATATATAGCGTTTGACTTCCAGGGTTGTAAACAATATGTTCGCCAAAACGTCTTCTAATGTTTTGTGGGAAAGGAAGTTGGGATGGGATAAAACGTCTACCACCAGCACCACCTTTACCAGAAGTGTTAACGCTAGGCATTTGATATGCTTCTTCAACATCGCTTTCTTCTATATTTTGAGAAATTGAATTCAATCCAGCACTATGACGAGCATATATTTTTTGAATTTTAGTTAAAGATGCTTTATCACTTAAATGTGGTTGTTCAAGTTTAAAAAGAGTATCTTCAAATTCCTCAGAATTTAATTCTTCAAAAATCATGTTTTGAACTACTTCACGTAATGTAATTTCTTCAAGTGATTCACCTGCTTCTTTTCTACGCTTAAGTTCGGCTTCGCGTTTTTGTTTTAATTTAGCTTTAATTTCTTCGGGTGAGAATTTTTTATCGCCTTTTTTAGTTACAGCATCCTTAACATCAGATACAAATTTCTCTACACCTTCTTTTAAATCACCATATCCGCTTGACTTGTATTTGCCTTTAGCTTCTTTTGGTTCACCTAAACCAGGAGCATCCATTGTATAGCCTAAACCTTTAACTCCAAATTGACCATCCTTTGTGTAGTGGATTGGATCTTTTTGTAAGTTTTTCATCACGATATCCTTCAATTCCTGCATTGTTTTATCTGCATTCTTAGGATCTTTCATTTCAGCGTAATATCCAGTCATTACTTGATCAAAAATCAAGTTGTCTATATTTTTATCGTCTTTACGATCAAAGTTACGTGCGTAATCTTCTTCAACCGGTTTAGACACTTTTTTCTCTTCAGCTTTTACTTTTTCTTCTTCGTTTTCTTTTTTCTTAGCTTCAGCTAAAAATGATTCAAACGCAGTTTCAAATGATTGTTTTTTCTTAACTTCAAATGGAGAATTAATAGCTCCTAAACCAATTACATTTTCTGAGATGATATTTTTGGTAATAAGAGAAGCTGCTGCTTCATTAAATGTAGCTGCGTTACGAACGATATCTGGGAATTGGCGTTTTGCTTCTGATAAGAAAACACCTTTGTGTCCTTTACCTTCTTTGATTAACAAATACTGATCTTGTAGTGTCTTTTTCATTATTTTTCTGATAATAGTTGTTTTATATCTTGGAGATAACTCTTTACCATTTCAATTGGTTTTGTTATATCGTATGAACCTGCGTTTCCGCTATATAGTTCAATTGTTTCATTTTTAGCGTTTGAAATCAATGGACTAATTTCGTTCATTAGTTTTTCAATTTCATCTAACGCGTCTAAACGTTTTTGTTGGAATTCGTTTACTTCGTTTAATATATCTTCTTCCCAAAGTTGTTTAACCTGCAATCCAGATCCTTTAATTTTATCTGGGACTGGTTTAAATCCCAACTTATAGTAGTAGATATTTTTAGTTCCTTTTGAGTTAGTTTTAGAAGCAAACGCAGCTGGTGTAGCATAACCTTCACCTTGACCCGCAGTAAAAGAAGCACCACCTGTTCCGGTAGCGCTCATTTCTTTGAGTTTTTTACGAATTATTTCTTTAATTTTAGACATTTACAGTTTCTAATTCATTAATTAAATCATAATATTGTAACAAGTCAACTAAATTATCATCATTTATCTTAGCATTTTTAGCTGGGGGTTGGATGAGATTAATAATTTCGTCTATTTTGATTTTAGTAACTTCGTTTTTAGTTTTAGCGTTTAATGAAGTTAATGTTTCTTTAATTTCATTGATTTTGCTAGTATAAAATTCTTTTAAACGAGATGTATTATCAATTGAAGTAATATACTCTTTAAGAATTTCTTTTTGTTTACCGTGCAATGTATCGTATTTGGAATTAAAACTTTCTAAAAGCATTTTATATGCAATTAAACGTACATCTTTATCAACGTTATTAAACTCATCCATTACCTCATCACGTAATTTATTTTCCGTGATTTGAGCAGCTGTTAAATGTTCTAAAATAGTTACTTTATTATTGATCGTTTGATCAATATTAGCATTTTGTGGAACGTTTGAAATTTCTAACAACGTATAGAACGCAGCAAATACTTTATAATTTGGAAGTTTATGGTTAAAAAACTCGTTTAAATCATAATGTTTTTGAATTTCGCTGATCAGGTTATATTTTTGACGTTTGATAACCCCTCTATTTAAGGTGAGAGATGATTCAGTTAATGTACTAACAACAATGTTTGCTTTAGTTTCAGTCAAAGATGTTTTTTTCAATAACGTTTCATATAACTTGTACTCACGACCCAATTCCGTTTTAACGAAATATTTTTTAAGTATATCTTTAGCTGGTGAATCCTTACCATCTAGTGTATCAGTGGTGATTTGACGAACTAATAGTTCGAAAAGGATACCAGTATTCTTATACTTTGAATGTTTGACTTGCATTCTATTATATTTGTTTATTTATAAATATATGAAATTTTCTTACTCTCGTATCTGTGACTCATCTAATAGTGAATTCCCTTTAATATCTGACTCAAATATCATTTGTTTTTTCTGATTTTTGATATCATTGAACATTCTAGAATTAGGGTTTCGTTTAGTTTTGGTTTCTAACGCCAGGGGTGAGCCGCCTTTATATGTTACTTTTGTAGAATCTGATTCGTCTCCATCTTTTTTCATTCCAGAAGCACCAATTCTATCTTTACCAAAAGCATTATCTTGAGTATTTCTATTGGTTACTTTTTCTTCAGGGCGACCTAAATCAACATTTTCATCATACCCAACAGGTACTTCACCTGCATCGTATCTACCTCTACCATATAGTGCTGCTAGATCGTGTGGTGTACCATATGATTTGCCTGTTTCAAGTGGATCATTACCTTCGTTTTCGATTTGAGCTAATCGGAATTTACGTTTAGCATCTTCAGCAATTAAGTTTCTATACTCATCATATTGGTCTTCACTCAAGTGGAAGATATTTTCATAGATATAGTCAGTAGGTAACAATTTAGCTTCTATCATTGAGTTAGCTAATTCTACTTTTTCTTTCATTAACGCGATTCTTTCTTGATCGTAGATAATAGAAGGAGTAGTTAAAGATAGTTCAAAGTTTGTCAATGATTCGTCGGTATAACCTTGAGCGTATAAGTGAACCAATGCTATTTTAGTCAACTCAGATACTACAATTCGTTGGATACGTTCAATTGTGCGTGCGAATCTGATGTCTTCAGCGGCTAATGTAGCTTTACCTGTCAAATCTTTTTCGTAACCCATAAATGCTTTAGGCACCTTAAGGGCAGCAAATAATTTATCTCTTAAGTATTCAACATCCTGGATTCCATCGTATTGTAAACCACCTAAATTATCGATTTTGGTTGCTTGATCATTTCCACGAACCGGGATATAGAAATCCTCAAGTAAGTTCTGCATATTGTACTTCAAGTTATAATCACCTGTTTGTTGATCAATATATGGAGTACGTTTCATTTTGGAAATTGTCTTTTGCATGAAGTTTTCTACCTCAGCAGGCGCAATATTACCAACGTTAATGTAGAATATACGTTTTTCAGGAGCACGAACAATTCTGTGAATTAACATCGCATCTTCCATCATCGTATATTGTTTAAACAATTTACGTCCTGGTTCCAAATAAGATCTACCATAAGGTAAGAAGTTAGTATCCGTTAATAAACGGAAATGCGACATTTCATAGTTGTCAAAATAAATTGAACTAGCTTGTCCTCCGGAGTTTGGTACATTGTAGTAACCATAATCTGAAGGGGATGAAATACCATCTGGGTCAAATCTAAATCTTACAGAAGCTGGATGGTCTTTATCGTATCCATCTTGTCTTTCAATATGGAATGCGTTGTAAGGAATTACTCCATATACACCAAATTTTTCAGCAATTTCTAGTTTTAAGAAAAAATCACCATATTTCAACATATTGCGAATCCAAGGCCATAGGTTAAATTCAACATTTAATACATCGTAAAATAAATTATATAGAATTTGTTGTACATCTTCATCCGAACTACGAATTTGGAGTACTTCTCCCATATCATTACGTAATGTGCTTTCGTCAGCAATAATATCTAGGGCAGAAGCAACAATAGCATCTGTATCCATTGCATCATATTCGGAATAAAGTGTGGGGCGTAAAGTTTGGTAATTAAAGCTACTTTGATATCCATAAATTGATGTGTGTGAATTAGTGTAGATTCTGTTGAACCTATCGATTAATGCATTTGTTTCGTATTCACCCGAAACTTGGATTTTATTAACATCCATTACTTTCAACTTTGATCCTCCTTCGTTTCGGATGATTACATCTGTTGAAAATAATCGTTGTAGTCTACTAAATAGTCCTGTATTTGCCATGTTTTAGTTTATAAAAGCCAAGAAATATCTTCTTTGCCATTTGAGTAAGGGTTATCTATTTGATATGGGTTATTATTATACTTATCAACATACGAAGAACCATTTGAATAGCCCCCGGAGTATTTTGAAGTACTACCAGCAATTCCATTAAGCATGCTTTTAGTCATATCCATATTACTTTGTCTTAATTTGAAAGCGGTATCACGTAAGTAACAACCAATAGCAAATGCCATCATCAAATCATCATTGTAACCTGCTTGCGCTTCTGCTCTACCGTTTCTCCATATAAATACTTTCATTTCCTCTAATAATCGATTGGAGCGGAAAACCACTCCTTTATCCATAACAGCTTCTTGGAATTTACCAATTGCTATAGGACGTGTAGTTGAGGACATTGTAAATCCGGGTGTCATCTTACTTACATCCATATATGGGTCAAAGAAAGAATCTGTATTGTTAACTCCACCTTTAGGGGAGTAGTAAAAGTTTTGATAACCTCTATCCAAAATGGTTTGTACAGTAGACCAACCTACACTTTGATTTTCGACTGCTAGTAGAGCATTATTATATTCCGTTGCAATGCTAACTAATAGATGTCCATAATCCTTAGTACTAATTTGTCCCTTATATTCACCTACCTGAGTGAATGATTCAACATCTATGATGTGGAACGCCGAATTATCCTTACCATCGCCACGAGCTACATCAGCTACGATCAGATAATTCCTTGAATAATCCGCTGGTTCCCAAATCCATAGGTTTTGGTCTATACCACGTTTTTCTAGAGGATCTTGTATTTGAAATTGTTCGTAAAACACAATATCTTCTGGTGGAAATACTGTATCACCAGAAGTTGTAAAGTCACAGTCACACTCTTGTGCTGCCATTCTTACACCTAAATCTTTATCTTGTTGATCTCTCCATGTTTGGTCTCGTTCAGGGTGAACTTGCCATGGTAATCTAATTGGTAAGAAACTATTCTCACCCATTTCTGCATTAACCCATGTTTGATGGAACCAGTTACCTGTACCATAAGGTGTAGATAATGCTATACAACCCCCTCCAGTAGCTAAGGTTTGTTGAGCTGATGCCCAAATCTCACCAATACTATGAATGAAGGCAGCCTCATCAATTATCAGCAAAGTAACGGCTTCTGAACGACCTGCATCACTTGATGCTGAAGTGGCTTTAATTTGTGAACCGTTATTTAAACGTAAGGTTAATTTACTTTCCTCGGCGGGCTTATCTTTTTCTTTTAACCACGAAGGTAAGCTGTTGTACATAAACTTAACTTTGGTAACCATGTTTTTAGCGGTTTCCTGTTTAGTTGCAATACATAGCACGTTTTTATCTTCATGGAATAACATTAACCATAGTGAATAACCTGCTGCTAATGTTGAGATACCTAACTGTCTAGATTTAAGTACTATCGAGTAAGGATTTTCTTGGAATAGTGTAAGTACTTTTTCTTGAAAGGGGTATAGGTTAAACTGAATACGTCCGCGTTTTGGATGCTGGATGTAACAGTATTTTTTCATAAAGTAAGCTGGTGATTGGGCACACTTTATATATTCCTCTCGGATTACCTGTTTTAAACTTCTTTCTTCCATTATTTAACTGCTACCAATGTAAGAATAACAAGTATGGAAGACACGAACCCTCCACCTAACCATTTAAGTCCTTTTTTTAGATTAGTGTTTTTATTAGTAAGATCAGTTACGTCTTGTTCAAGACCTTTGATTATTGTATCTTGCACAGTAACAATTTTTTCGTAATCTGCTACTTGCTTAAGATAATTTTTTTCTTTAGCTATGTAAATGTTGATTGTGCTATCCTTGGCGTCAATTTTTTCATTCAACTGCCACACCATTTTGTTTACAACTTTCAACTCAGCAATAGCCGAATCACCTCGTGTAAGGTCAATTGCAATAGCTCGTGCTTTATCGTGTGAAAAACAAATTTTATCTGTAACGGTCTGTGAAAAACTCTTCGAGCTCAGAATTAGAAGCACTAGTAAGATCTTTAATTTTGTTGCCATAATATGTGCGTGTTGTTTGTAGCTCTTGTTCTGTTAATTTAATTTCTGTATTTAATGAGTCAACAATTTTATCTTGTTGATCGAGTTGTTTATTTAAAGCTTGTTGGCCTACTTTGAGTAATGCAATGTTAGATTTCAACGCTTCAATTTCCTTTTTCTGTTTATCGTATTTGTTTGTTGTAGTAGATGTTGGTTTACATTTAACTAAAAATACTAGTAACAATAAAAGTATCCCACCTATGATAAGATGGGATAACTTTAGTTGGAATGTTTTATTTTGGATCATTAAACGTTAACTGTTTGAGCTTTTTTATAAGCTTTAACAATATTTTGTTTAGTTTTTAGATACTCTAAAGCGGCTTGATCACCTTCTTCTGCTTTCATTTTTTTATAAGTATCCATAACACCTCTATATTGTTTAGTCAACTCATCTCTTCCTCTAGCAGCTTTTTCCATTTCAGAATCACCTGCTGGAGCTTCATCTGAACTAGGGGGTTTAGGTTCGGTTTTAGGGGTTGCTGCTACTTTTTCTTTAGCAGGTTTTCCTTGAGGTTTATCAGTAATTTTTTTCTTAGTTACTCCGGTTACAGATTCACCTTTTTCTAAAATACCTACATCAATAAGTTTATTGATTAATGGGTTAATTTCTTGTTGAATTAATCCCATTTCATTAGCGATATCTCTTTGACGAATTGGTTTACCTTCTTTTTTAGTTTTTTGAATAATTTCTAAAGCTTTAGCAAGTTTTTGTTCACCTTTTTTAGTTGAATCTTTAATTTTATCTTGTAATTTAGCTAATTCATTTGGTTGAGATATGATAATATCGTAAGCCATTTCATTTAATGTATCTTCTTCAAGAGTTACTTCAGATACACCTGTTTTTTGGAGTTGTTGAAGTTGTTTTTGTGCAGCTGCAATTTTTGCTTTTTCAGCTTGAATTGCTAGATTTGTAGCTTTTGCTTCTTCGGGAGATTGGCCTACTTCACTTAAAACAGCACCAATTTCTTCACGTATGATTTCGAGTAAACGATCTTTTTTCATTTTATATTTTATTGATAAATATTAGAGACCCATTACTTGTTTCAATTTCTTAATCCTTTCCTCGGTAGTACCTGATAGTCTAGCAAAATGAGGAATTTTAGTTTTATATTTTTCAATAATTTTACAAATCTCTTTATCAATTTCCATTCGATATTCTGCATCTATGGCACGTACTCCATTGTCTTCTAATTCAACACCCTTAGGTGAAACATAGAAAATATAGTCATATTCGCGCAATAAATGAGCAGCAACTTCGTTTAACGTATCACCTATATAGTATGGAATTGAACGGGCTGAGCGCGTAAACGCCATTACATCAATAATAGTACGATCAGTAATTACATTATCTAAATATAATTCACTTGAACGTTCAGCCAAAAATACAAATTGACCTTTTAATGTTGAGTCAGTGTTTAATGGAATTCCTAAATCACGTAGATATTTTGAACGCTCTGTTCTAAATTCATAATCCGCAAATTCAGGTAATTCTCTCAATGCATTAACTAATGTTGTTTTACCAACTGAAATTGTTCCACAAAATCCTATTTTCATAACTTTTTATTTTAATAAATTTTCTGCTACATAAATTGCTTGCGCTCCTGATACTGTAATACCACGTGCGCTTAAAGCATCACCTACGAAATGTATGTTAGGATAATCAATTAAACTAAGATTACTATAATCTACTTTTACCTCAGGTGACAAATATTTTACCTCAGGAATGTACATTCCCCAATCATCTCCAAGTGTAGGGAATACTTTTTTCATATCCATGATGAAATCCATCACATATTTGAAATAACCTTCCATTGCAGGTTCTACAACATGAGTAAGTGTATCTAAACTAATTTGAGTTGAAGTTACATTATTACCTTCAGATGTAGTTGATGGTTGACGAGATGGACTGTAATATAAACCAGTTCCGTTTGCCTGTACTTTATTTACTACATCACGTGACCAAGTAAATGGATCTTCAATACCATTAATTTCCATCAAAATACCAAAGTTAGTCATATTATTTCTATATGCTTCGTCTTTCTTAGCGTGACCATTGTAACTGTGATTACCATATGTTTCTTCTACAGCAACATAAGCAGCATTATTGTTTGTACAGAATGAACGTAACGATACTCCTTCATCATCAAATTTTCTATATAACTTAAAATCATATGAAATATCGATTAGTTTTTGGAAGTGTTCTTGTGGTGCCTCAAATCGAACACCAATTTGCACTGATTTTGGTTCATCTGGGAGTTGGTATCGGTTTGCTAATTGTTGAGCAAAGTCAATACCTGATTTACCTACTCCAAAGATAAGTTCATCATATTGGAAATCTTTATCAGATGTATGAACTTTATTTTGGTGAAATAAAATATTTTCTACTTTTGTTTCCCATTCGAAATTAACACCTTTAGATACTAAATAATCGTACCAATTTTTAGCAATTTCAGATAAATAATCTGTACCTACGTGCCATACTGGGAATAATCGTAAACCGAAATATGGTTTGATAAATTCAGGTTCCTCAACAGGATTTGAACATTGTACTTCTTCAGGTTTAGGGTGAAAACGTTTGAAATTGGTAATCACTTGATCCATCAATTCCATTGCTTTATCCTCACCACAGTACTTAGATAATTGACCTCCAATTGCTGTATGATAAGTTAATTTACCATCAGACCAACCTCCAGCACCTAAAAAACCTGTCATTACTTCTTCAGGTTTACGTTTGTATGGATCTTTACCCATATCAATCACTGTGATTAATTCTCCAGGATAGCCATTATCCACTAATTTTGTTGCCGCATTCACACCTGCTACTCCAGCTCCTACTATTACTATTTTCTTGTCCATAATCTATTTTATATTTTAAATATACAAAAAAAAGTGACCCAATCCAAAGATTGGGCCACAGCTCCTAAAATTTCTTAAGTCGACAGGCTATGAATCTGTCTGTATGTTATAGTTTTGTTATTTTGTCTATTTTATAGATGCGTTCATCTACAGCGTTTTGAGTTGTTCGCATCCAAAAATAATTCCTTAAATCATTTTTATATTTGTCAAAGTCATCTTGATCGATTTGTACTGTAACAAATCCGTCCATGAGTGGACCACCTTCTTCTGGATCTTCTGTAATGTAATCGATTTTGACTTTAACTTGGTTTAAAGCACGTTTGAGTTCCTCTTTAACTAATTCTTTTAAGTTATTTAACTTCATGATTTATGTATCTTTAACTTGAGTGTTCCTGTTCCTTTAATGACTCTATGCCATTCGTGTCTTGGTATAAATATACGTTCTTTTAGGGAAGTAGGCAACTGATCTTCTAACTGGAGTTTCCAGTCTGTATCTTCTAGGATTTCAACTGTTCTATCTTCATCATCGCGATGCCATAATAGTTCAATCGGATCTATATTTTCGCTAAATTCACGAATAATATATTTGTCAGTAACTTCTATGTCAGTGTAGGGTTTCATTCACCTTTTGGTAAGAACCAGTTTGAACACCATTTTGAAGGATCTTTAATTTGATTTCCTTCATTATCTACTAGTTCAGCTGTTCCCATGTAATCTTGATAATATGAATTACCACACATATGTTTTTCGTTTTCTACATAGTAGAATTTACAAACATGACAACCAAACCCCACAGGTGAATACATGTAAGCGGGAGATTTCTCTGATTGGGTTGCTTCTTTAAGTAAGTCTATTAATTTCATTTTGTTTTACCCCATTTAGTACCTTTACCAGGTGTTTTACATTGTGCTGCTGTAGGACGACATGATGGATATTTGGAGCGTTTTTCTCCTTCTTCACGTCCACATGCTTTATATCCTGTTACTTTACCATCTTTTCTGATTGGTGCATTGCAATCAACCCATCCACCTTTTTTACCAGGTGTTCCTTTACGTTTGAACCAAGTGCGGAGGGTTTCTTTAACTTTTTCTTGAATTACTTCTTCTTTTAAGCCTTTCCAAATAGTACCTTGACGACATTTTACAACAGCGCCAGATTTGTAAGCAGATGGTTTGTCGTATTTGCGGTCTGCAATACGAAGACATCTGTCACGTTTTTTCTTTTCTTCAGAAATAACTTCGTTAATAAGTTTATCCAATCTATCCATCACATAATACATATTTAACTTTATATTGCTTGTTACATATTGTATTTGCTTTTCCTACTAAATGGCATCTTACTGTTTCATGATGGATGTTTAAATCTGAGGCTAGATTATAGTAACTATCATATTGTTGGATAAATTCTCCATTTATATTATATAAAGCTACAGATTTTCCTTTACCTTTGTTTGGGCTAGTTCTTCCTTTATGGGCTTCCGATACTCCAGGTTTAGGACCATCAGGTTTGCCTTTTTTAGAAGTTGTGGATCCTTTCTTAGCTTTAGATATCTTATCACATATTTCTTTTGAAAATTTCCTTCCAGTTAGTTTTTCACTAACAGTATGTTTGGTTTCTTCTTTATGGAGTCCATTTCCTCTAGCATCGTTTGTCATGTTATAGAATTGAGGATTTGTAGAAGCATTAAAATGTTCTAACCATTGAGATTCTACACCACGAGCATCTCCTTCACCTTGCCAAAGTATATCTCTTATAAAATTATTTTTACCATATTTTTTTAAAGCATCTTTTATTGCTTTACCACTTCCATAATAATTTTCATCTATTTGAGGTTTTCTAGAAGAACCAATATATTTTTTTCCATTTATGATATTGGTTATAAGATAAACATAAGCCATTTTATTATAAATATTGGTAGGGTCGTTTTCCTACCAATAACCATAGAAGTTTTTTGAACCCCCTAAAGATTTCCAGTATCTTCCGATACGACATGACCAATAAGATGCTTTTGTTCTATCTTTTTTATTAGCACAGTCATGACGTTTTGCAAATGCACGACGTGCTTCTGGGTTGTTTATTTTAGCTGATAGGCCTGTAGTATCTCCAAAGGATACTTTTTTGATTTTACCTTTGTCTCTAACATAAACATAGAATTTTTTAGATCCACCACGTTTTGGTTTTCCAATTGGTGGGTTTTTCTTTTTACCTTCAGCTTCTTCAAGTTCCTCTTCCTCTAACATAGGTAAACCTAAAGGCACTTGAACACCTTCATACATTCCATAGTTACCAAGATCAGTTTCCTCTAAAATTTCTTTATCATCGTCATTAACATGAATTACTTCACGTAAATACAATGAACGAGCTTCTGCCCATAAATTAAGGAACGATTGCGAACCATATCGGAACGTGTTTTCGGTAAGTGGGAGTTTATTTTCCACGTGATAACGCAGATTTTCCGATAATATTTCCCTTGGAGCTATACTTTCGTTTAAGATAACACCAGCGTTACCTACGTTTTCACAAGTGTTGCAACCACAGCTACATTTTTCTTCTGTAACGTGATGGTATACTTCTTGGATGAGTTTTTTAAGGCGAGTCTTGTCCATGCTAATAAATATTAAGATGCTTTAACAAACACTGAACTTTCTTTTGTTTGAGAGGAAGCATATCCTATTAGATCTGAAATGATTTCATTTGGGTTTTCTGCTTTATTTAAAGCATCAGCTATTTCTAGAGCTAAAAATTTGGATATTCTATAGCTATATTTTTGGTTTAATGTTTTTTTAGGATCATCATAATATGATTCAAAATCAGCATCAGATAGTTGTGGAATATTTCCCCAAAGAGTTTTAAATTTATTTTTAAAATCAGGATCGTCGTTTACTACCTCATCTTTTATTTCTGTAGGTACGGACAAATCAAACCCGTTATCAGCAAATACTTTTTTGATAACAGAATATCCAACTTTTCCTCCAGCTGCTTTTTTCAAAGCTAATTCCCCCATAAATCCAGTTAAAGCATTAAAGTTTCTAAATTCAATTTTAGAACCATCACTTAACAAAATATAGGCTTTAGCATGTGAAGGATTAACTTCTACTCCGGTAATTTCGTATTTATTGTCTTCAGAAGATCCAGCATTGTATACTTTTAAAGTAACATTTTTATCTGCTTTTTTCAAGGAAACTCCTATAATTGTGCCGTTATTGTATTTTTCTAACAACAGCGCATTTATTTCTCCTAAAGTATCAGGCCATGTAATTTCCATTTCTTCAGGAGCTACCATCCAAATATCAGCAGGATTCCATTTGTTAATATCTTTGATACCTGCTTCTTTTAAAAGCGGTTTAACTTTATTTTCTAAGTTTTTAACCCAGTTAGATCCTCTATTGTGGATAAAAGGGCCAGAGTATTGTTTGGCTAATGCGTTAGCAATACCAACACTTGATATCAACCACCCTCTATTAGTTTTAAGTAGATTAGCAGCACTTTCAAAATCAGTAACTGCAATTTTACTTTTAGAAGCTTGAATAGCTTCATCAGTTATAGATTCTTCAGTTATATTTCCTGAAGAATTGTATCGAATAGCATTTGCTATGCATTGGGCTGATTCTGCTTGGGCTGTAAGTTCAGATCCTCCTCGCATACCGCCTCCACCTCCAAAATCAGCAGTCTTTTTTAGATCAGATGTAGTGATAGTTTTACCATCTTCATCAACTCCTAAAGTAATAGCTTTATCTATTTTTATTTTTCCTTGAAGTTGAGCTAAAGCATCTTTTTTATCAGTTACAGTAAATGAACCTCCTCTATCGAGTTCTAAAGGTTCATCATTTGCAATCTTATTGGTTAGAATTTCAATTCTTGATACTTTTCTACCTCCACCAAAAGTAGCATCTTTACTTAATTCAGATGGAGTTAACTTTGTTTCCTCAAGACTAACTTCAATGCCTAATTCTCGTAATTCACTTTCTAAAAGTAAAATATCCTGATCATTTTTCATATCAGGATATCCTTTTGGGAATTTGTAAGCTATATTACGTATGAATTTTTCTAAAATATCCATTATGCTGGTGTTTCTTCTGGTGTTTCTGATGGTGGGGTTTCAGATGGGGTTTCTGCTGGGGCTTCAAGACTTTCGATGCCTGCTCCTGTTTCTTCAGGTTCAGCTTTAGCACCGTAACGTAAAAGATTTGCAATTGCTTCTGCTGCTCTTTCTTCTTCAGGTAAATTAAGTAAATAATACTTTTTACCTGCTACTTGAGCAACCCAACTACGTTTACCATATATCAAATAAAATGATTGATCATTTTTTAAATTGATACGGAATGTAGTAGGACGAGGAGCAACCCAATCAATTGAAGCTAAAAAGCTATCATATTCTGGGGTTAATAGGTCAACAATAACTGCTTTTAGCTCAGGGAATTTTGTTAGCTCATCATATTGGATGGCTTCTTCAGGTGTAACTGTCCTATTGGAGTACACCTGCTTAACTAATACCTTAAGTCTATTTTTAAGTTCGTTGCTGTCCATTATTTATTTTTAAGTTTAGCTAAAATAGCTTCTTTGATTTTCTGTGCTTGTGCTGTGGCAATACGACCTGCTTTTTCATCAGACATTCCTTGAGCTTTTAAAGCATCAAAGATTTTACCACGTTTTTTAATTTGTTTTTTTGACATTTCGTCAAGAGCACCTTCTTCAGCAACGTTTTTAAAGGGCATGCCTTTTTTTCTAGATTTTTCAGGCGTCATTTCTTCACCAATAGCACCTTCTTCAGAAGCAACACCTACCATAGCATCAATTTCAGGTTCCTTGAGTTCAAATTCAAGATAGTGTTTTGCTGAGGAGATCATATTTTTAGCAGTGGTAATTTTTGATTGCCACCAACCAGGAAAATCAACTTCTTGAGGACCTTCAAATTGATCAACCATTTTATATAATTCCATAGCATATTTACCTATTTGAGCAAGTTCTGCTTTAATCATATGTGGTTCATCATCTTGATGACCTAGATCAAGATCTTCTTTCTGCATGGATTTTTCAATAGCAGCACCACGTTTTTTTTCGTAGTCTGAAAGTTGGCCATCTTTGTTTAGGTCTGCTTTTTTAGGATTGCTTAAAGCGGCTTTAACCATTTCTTTCAATTTAACGTCTTCCATTGTTTCTTCAGGTTGTGGTTCTTTAATATTATTAGCTGCGTTTCTTTTTACTTGATTAACAGCAGTACCATAAGCTACATTCTCGGCATTTACACAATGTTTTCTAACTAATTTATCTCTACGTTTTGGATCATTTACGATTGCCAAAAAGTTTGAATATATTTTATTAGACTCCTCAGGTGAAAATGCCTCGTGTAGTTTCATTGTTAAGCTTTGTCTTCAGCAGTTGAAGTCTTCTTAAATTCAGCTGCCAATTTTTTAATTGAGTTAGCGGCGCTACGTGCACGTCCACGAGCTGCTTTAGATGTTTTACCATGCTCAGCCTCTAGTGTAGCTAATTCTTCTTTAATTGCGTTTAAAATTTCTGTTGTGTTCATAGATTTTATTTTATATAAATTTAATTGTTTACTATTCTCCTCCACCAATATATTCGCTAACGAAAAATTTCAGTGTGTTTCCTACTTGTGTTTCAAGTTTTTCATTACCCATTCCTTTTGCAATCTGGAATGCTTTCATTAAGTTGTCCATAAGATCAGCTTCTGTACCTTTCATGTCAGCAGCAATATCTTCTAAACCATCACCTGTAGCAGGTGTTTCTTCGGCAGGCATTTCTTCATCGGCCGGCATTTCTTCTTCAGTGTCAGTTACTTCAACGTCTTCTACTTCTTCATCTTTTTTCTTTGCTTCGTCGATATCAAATCCTCCGTAACCATCAAATTCATCAGTGTCACCAAAGTCGTTAGAATCACCATATTCACCATCATAAAAATCATTACTATAATCATAGGTATCTTCTTCGTACTCCTCAGGATAACCTTCTTCTAAGAATCCACCATCAGCAGCTGCATCCATCATCTCTGCTTCTTCTTCTCCAGGATTACCTTCATAAACATTATCTACATAATCAGCATTTAAAGCGGCATCATCAGTATATGCATTATCTGTGGTAATATCTTCAGCTAATTCAGCAACAATCATTTCTTTGATTTTTGCCTTTATGTCTTTACGAGAAGAATTTTCGTTAATCAATTTCATTGAAGGATTTAAATTCTCAAGTGCTTTGCTTTCTTTTAAGAATTTTTTTAGGTCAAAATTATCTGCCATTTTATTATAAATATTAAATTATTTCTTAGTTGTTGCGTATAAATATTCAGAAATTAGTGTTCCTATAGCTCCTGCCTTTTGTCTAATAAGAACCCATTCATCTCTTTTTAAATGGTGAGCATCTTTAAATGAAATTCCTATTACACCTATTAAATGATCATCCAAACTATATAAGCCAAGCATACAAATGGATTTGGTTTCAAATTGAGTAGTTAAATATTCTAACCCATAAGTATCTGATGCTTTAGATACATCCTCTATGGATAATTCAGTGTCTTTGTAAATTTTAGATAATACTCTAGGAAATAAAGATACAGGAATATTTTGAAATGTATTTTGGATACATGGAGTATCTAATGAAGTTTTTTCATAGAAAATAGAAAATTTCTGGATTGATTTTCCTGTGGGGTAGAAATTACCTCCATTATGGAATTGGGCAATCCATACTCTATCACATTCTAATTCTTCTAAGATAGTTTCTACTTGGGTATCAACTAAAGTAGAGGCTTCTAGGGCTTCACGCATTATAGTTACTTTATTTTTACTTTCCATTTTTAATTTAACCCAATTTACTATAATAGGGCCAAATACTGCTGTTATTAACGCTACAGCAATTGTAGTTACCATTGCAAAAGTTTCCATTATTTTTTAAGGGAGTTTAAATGTTTAATCATTTCACTTAAAGCGTGTTCAGCACGTTCTTTATCTATTCCACCAACCCATTTTTGTACTTCACCATTTTCGGAAACATATCCTTCTTTACTTTCTGAAATGATATTTTCAAAGTAACTTTTATATTCTTCTATTTGTTGATCGATTTCAGCATTAAATGTTTGGTCAATATGATCTTGCCATTCACCTGAGGTTTTCATTTTGGTTTCAGTAACTGTTCTACAGTCTAAACATTCACCATATGATTTATAATAAAATGGATCTAATTGTTTATCCATTATTTGTTTACAATTTGGACAAAATAACGGAACAGATACTTTTTTAAATTTATCTAATTTGGTAACATTTTCTTTAATACCATCTTTAATAGTCCAAGTTCTACCACCTTGTTGCCAAATATCTCCCTCTTTATGTTCCTCTTCTTGAGGACCATTATAACCAATTCCTACAGTAGTACGGTTACCATGTTTACCTGCTACCAGGTTACGTAAACGTTCTACGTCTCTTTTTTGGAATTCTTTTTTTAAAACTGAATCTGACATTAGAGCTTGTATTTTTCTTTAAGTATTTTTAGAGTTTCAGAAGCTGAGGTATGATGGATAGCTTTACCGCTACTTGCTCTCCAGGCATCTGTATTTTTTTTCATATCGTCTATAAGGATACTTTTTGGGTTAGCATACGTTGCTTTTTGAGGTGCAGGTACAAATATTTCTTCACCTACGCCACTAAGATTTTTTGCAATCCATTCTTTTTTACCTTGAATAGCTTCATTGTAATCCGGACTAAGTTGTTGGTCTGATGGGAGACTAAAATTTACTGATGGAGATGAAAGAATGTTTGGGTTATATTGTTGGATATAGTTCCATAGTTCTTTTCCTCCAGGTTGCCATTCCAAATTTACCCAAAAATCTTTTTCTTTTATGTTTTTTTCATTTAAACTATCTCTAAATCGTTTCCAAAAAGAGCTTTTACTTTTTTCATTAGCTTCTTGAGTTGATACTCCTGTTAAGTCTTCATATCCCTTATCAAAGTTACAAAGTACTCCATCCATATCACAATAAATGGTATACGGTTTAATTGCCTCGTATAAGTCTAATAATGTAGGTGTTTTTTTCATATTAAAATTTGGGCAAATTTAATGCAGGTAATCTACGTCTCCAAAGATCCATAATCTCTTCTTTTTGTTCAGGAGTAATATCTTGAGCATCTAAATATGTGTTGATAACGTCTTCAAATGGACGTTTTTCTTTTTTAGCGCGAAAATACATGCCTTGCAAATTTGCATCTATTTCTTTTTCAAGTTTAAAATAATCTGCTTTTGGTAACATTTCCATGTCTATCATTTGACGGATAAACATATCATCATCCATTGTTTTGTCTGGGTTAGAAATAAATCCCTCACCATGAGTTAAATGTTCAATTTCGTGACGGATTACATCTTTTAAGTTCATTGAAATCTCTTCCCAAAATTCAGGAAGTTTTTCAGGATCTATTTCAAAACGGACTTGGATATAATCTTCTTCATCATCAGCACCACCATCTACGTTTAATTTCCCTAAACCAGGGATAACTGAGATATTAGCATCGATTGAAATTTCTTCATCTCCAAAAGGGAATGATTGTTTTAAACGAGATGCTAAAGCACCATTGTTAATATCTTCTCTCCATTGTTTAAAAATAGCAGAGGATATTTGGTTTGATATTTTATCGTAACGGCCTTCAGTTAATACACCTTCAGTTAGTGTATCTGTCCAATTACGAAAAGTCATATTTCCTTTTTCGTATGCTTCTCTTTCAATTTCAGGTAAATCACCTTCTTCGTTTGTATTTTGTGTTGTAACGTTTCCTAAACGACCATCACAATTTTGCATATGATGAATCATTTCGTGCGCGTATGAACGCATAACATCCTTTGGATGACGATTCATTGTATAAAGTACTATAACGCGTTCATTCGGGTTATAATACGCTGTTTTACCGAAAAAATTTTGAGCATTTTCAGCATCGTCGTTTACAAATTTTACTTTAGGTAAAGGACGAATATTCATACCTTTATCTAACATATATTCTGTAAGTAATTTGATCATTGGAGGATAGCTAAACTTACTTGGTTCAGCATACATTTCCTCTAAAGCTAATTTTGGATTAGATGTTTGGAAATTTTTCTTACGCATTACCGTTTTAGCAACCAAATCCATTTCATCATTATTGTCGTCGTAATTTAGAGCAAATGGTAAGTTGAGATCGTTACGTAATTTAAATAGTACCGCTTGATAATCATCTGGGAGATTAGCTAGTTTTTCTCCATATTTTTCTGCAGTTTGAGTAAATAAATCTTCTAATTCTTCAGCAGAAATAGGTTTTCCATTGCGTTCATCATTTACTCTTTCTATAAAGTGTCTTGTAAATTGAACATCAATACCGTAGTCTTCAAACCACTCATCAGCTATTCTTTCTACATCATCCAATTCGGATTGTGTAACTATTTCTTCAATGGGAGTTTTAGTTAAGATAGACCAAACTTCTTCTTTTTCTTCATCTGAAAGTTCAGAAGGAAGGTATGCTTGGAATCTTGGTTTATCTCCACCAATTAAAGCAGCACGTGTGTTTGTACCGCTAACTCTATCTTCACCTTCTGATTTGATTACGATGGTTTGGAAGTTATCGTATTTGTCTTTTAAACTATCGAATCGTTTTAAATCACCTAAATCCATTTCACCTCGAATTCCTACTACAGGATAGTAAGTATTTTGAGGATTATTTTTGATTAATGAACCAACGTCTGAAACTGGGGATGAATTATCTGAAATTTGGATTTCAACGTTAGAAGGGAGATATTTTTTGTAAATATCCCATATAGCTTTACTTTCTTCTTTAGTTACACCATCTCGTGTTTTATGTCCTATAAGAACAATCACTTTAGATACCTTAGGGTTTTTAGCTACTTCATCTACTAATGCAAAATGACCAATTGTAGGCGGTTTAAAACCACCAGGCACCAAAGCAATACCATCTTGCATTGCCTCTAATATAGGTTGTATAAGCGCTTTAACTAACGAATTCATTTATTTTCTTTTTTGCAGTTTCTATAGTATCAAATTCAGGTAATTGATTAACCATAGATTCAATGTCTTTATTCAATTGAGCTTTTTCAGCATCTGATTTAGCTTGTTCTTCAGGAGTTTTAGGTTTACCTACAGCTGTAGATGCTTGAATATATGGTTCAAGTAAATCAGCATTAAACTCTCTATTAGCGTCTTTTGGATTATTGTTTAATAAGATGAAATTATTACCAAACGCTTGTTTATACGTTTCAATATTTTTATTTACATCTCTCCAAGTACGTAATACAATTCCAGGCATTAAACTTCTATCACGTTCTTGATTACGTTCAAGTGAAGTTAAGGGAGAAACATAGATCATTAACATCAATGTTTCATACCCTAAATCTTCTAGTTGTTGTTTTTTCTTTAATACAGGTCCAGATGCAGCACCAGTTCCATCAATAACAATATTATTTTTATCTTCTATTGATTTAGCTAGCTTGTCTTGGGTAACTTTTCTAGCTTGTGCTTGTAATTTAGAAGCTTGAGATAATTGGTCAGGTGTAAAGTCCTTTTGTTTTAAACCAATTCCACTTGCTTTTAAGAGCTCTTCGTAAGTGTCATCTGAATTGAGAACTGTAAATGTATTAGGGATAAGTTGAGAAGATATATAGGATTTTCCACTCCCCGCGGGGCCAGCTAGAAATATAGCTTTAGGATTACCTTTTACTTCCTTCAATAATTGAACTAAACTTATCATAATTATACATATTACGCCTCTTTCTTAACGCTCGTTTTAAACTCAGTAAATATAGGTGCTTCATTCGGATTTTCTAAATCAAATAAACGTTTTACTGTTTTAAAGATTTCAATATTTTCCTCTTGTGTACGAGATGGTAAAATCATTTCCCATCCTTTACCTTGCATTTTATCTTTAGACGCTTTACGTTTGTTTGATTTTAACCATAAAATACCAGTTTTATCAGGTTTAACACCAAAACATTCTTCATAACAATGAGCATAAACTGCTGCTTGTAATTCATAAGTAGTCTGGATGTGATTTGATGTTTTATGGTCAATAATCCATAAAGAATTATCAATTCTACAAACTAAATCTGTTGTACCCGCTACTCTAAGTGTATCTGAAAATAAATGGATTTCTTGATCAATTAATTCAGGTTTATGAGTTTCCCAAAAATCAACAAAACGTAAGAACATTTGCCAAATAGATGGATCATATTGTGGATATCCAGCTTCATTTAAAAAGTTCATTTCTTTACCTTCTAAATATTCCTCAATCATTTCATGTACTTTAGTCCCATCTTCACCAGCTTTTCTAACAATATAATCAGCAGAACGACCCATATTTTTTAACCATTCTTCAAAATGTTTACCTTTTGGGTAAGAACTTAAAACATGGGTAATTGAAGGATAATATTCACCATTACGTCTATAGTATCTAGAGTCTGGGAGGGTAATTTGTTTTGCATCTTCGGAGATTTCAAGGATACGATTGTTAACGTGTTTAATATTACGTTTTTTCATATTATAAATAATTTTTTCTCCATCAGTTTATATTGTGTTAGAGGAGAAACGGTTTGTATCAATTTGGTGAAGTTTTCAAATCCCATTTCACTAGGGTCCTTACCTTCAAGCTCTACCAAATAGACTTCTTTCCCAATGTCCAAAAGCTGTTCACAAAAACCAAGGGCTTTTGAAATAGCATCGTTATCTAGGGCAATATATATTTTTTGTACTTTGGATTCTACTAGCTTTTTCATCAAACTAGATTGAATATTTTTTCCAAGTAGTGGGATTACGTTGCGTTTGATTGCCATAGCATCAAATGGTCCCTCACATAGTATGATAGGTAAGTCCCAATTAATAAACAATTCAAACGGTATAATATCGCGAGACGTTTCCGGGTTGCGGTACTTGGTGTAAGGATCTTTTTCAAATGATCTCGCGGTGAAATAATTTAATTTACCGGTGCTATCATATGAGGGTATAATAATCATTTTAGCATATTGGCCTGAATCACAATAGCCTATATTGTATTTAAGAATATCTTGTTTGGTAGTATTTCTTTTCTTAAGGTAAGTAAGAGCATGTCTTGCTATGATATCTTTGTTGTTGATAAAGGTTTTAAATTCCTTTGGGAGTTCAAGTATAGCTTGTTTTATCTCTCCTATACCATCACGAGAAACATTTTTAACTAGCTTACTTAGTTCTTGAAAATAACTAGCGTCTACTTGTACTTGTTTAAATAAGCTTCTTATAGTTTTACCTTTCTTACCACAAGCCCAACATGCCCATTGATTAACACCGTCTTTATTTTCGGTAAAATTAACTTCAAGTTTTGGTTTATGATGATGGCAGAATGGACAAGTATATGCTTGATTTCCTCGTGCTGTACGTTTGCCTGTGCCTAAGACACCGTTAACTAGATTGACTAACAGTTCATTTATCATAACCTTAAGATACAATATCTTTTTTAGATATCAAAATCTTTTCGAAAGAACTTACCTAAAATGTTATCGTTAAAATATAAATCAGGGGTTTCTAATACTCTATAAATAAATAAAGTTCGTGTTTCGTAGTAGGTTAAAAGTTTTTTACTTGAACATAAAATCAATATCTCACGTTCAAAGTTTTCTATTGGTTCAGTTTTTTTAAGTTCAAGTAGTGTTTTATTTGAACCCCAATATTTTTTCCAATCAGATTCAGATGTTACTATTTTAGAAGATGGTTTACGACCTACACCTTCATGCAGTGCAAGTTCTTTTTTACCTAACTTTACTTTTTTGTTGTGGTAAAGTACTTTTTTACCAATATAGGATTTGCCTGAAGGTAAATGGGTTATTTTATAGATAAAACCATATGTAAATGATGGGAATTGAGAAAGGTCCTCAATTTGAGATGTTTTATATAACCAATTTAACATAACATTTTGATTATGATTGTATAATAACAGCCTGATAGAAAACTGTTTCAGTACCTGTTCCACCAGCTGTATTAAATGTAAGTTGTCCTCCTGTAAGAGCTTTTACAACTACTGCAACCCCAGCTACGGCTGAGCCTGAGTTTATGGTTGCTGTTACAAAAACATTAGTACCAAGTGTTTTGCCACTTAATAATGAGTAAGCACTTGTTGTTGCTACACCCCCTGTTGCTTGAGCACTACCACAAATAAATTTAAAAGTACCATCAAAAACACCTCCACTAAGTCTTTCATATTGTTGTTGGGTTATTATGTTTGATGTACCACTATTAGCAGCATAAGATGCTGTAATGGTAAAAGAAGATGATACTGCACGGGAAGCACTAGTAGCAAATGAAGCAGATGTTGATGTAGAAGCGTTCCCAATTAAACTTCCACTAATTGTAACATCATATGCTCCTGTTGTACCTCCACCTGAGGTAAAAGCATCATATAATTGGAGAATGTCTGTTGGTTCAATTGTATTACCATCGGTAATGTTTGAAGAATTTAGAGTTGCCATATTTTATAAGTCTAAATTTATTAGTATTGTAGTATCGGTTACTGCGGATGTTGGAAGTGGTTGTGCAAGTTTTGCTACTGCTAACAAGTTATAATTATTATCATATAAACCTACTGTTGTAACATAAGGTGAAAAATAAGAACCTGTTGCAAAACTATATAAAACTCCACTATTTAAACTTCCAGAAACTAGAGTTGGGTTTTGTGAGAAATTAAATTCATTTTCTCTAAGTGTACATTTATATTGTGTTTCGTAAATATTAAATGAAGATGAAAACGAACAAGTTACATTTGAACTAGTAATAAAACTATTTATAAATCCTACATCACCAATTCCATAACTGCTAGTACCATATGTAGCAAATCCATACCCATCTTGTTTTGGAATACCATCATTTGTTAAAATGATCATTCCATGTTCATAAATTATATCTCCTACTTTTAAGCTTCCAGATATAACATTTCCTTCACCATCATCATTTAAAGTATAGTTTGGGTTGGTAAGGGTAAGAGTTCCGGGTTTGATATATTCTCCAAATA
>Ga0222714_10000479_pt1 | contig 45628 bp, 40 predicted proteins | sample C33_3DmetaG_FD_165048 | JGI IMG/M metagenome (GOLD analysis project Ga0222714, IMG submission 165048) | Estuarine water microbial communities from San Francisco Bay, California, United States - C33_3D | ecosystem: Environmental > Aquatic > Marine > Unclassified | place: USA: California...
CCTTGAGTGTCTATCTATAACTTTTGGATTACAGACAGTACCTCGGCAAGCACCCACCTCTATTACTTAATCTACATTTTTAAAGAACTTTGCCTTGAGACGTCGTCTCAGGGAGGACGCATTATACTGATCCAAAGCCGCGTGACAAGGGGTTTCTGATAAGAAATGTTAAATACTTTGATCAACAGCTTACAGCCCAGCCTCAAGGCGTCAAACCGAAACTGAGTGGGGGTTATTGAACGCAGAAACTGCGCGCCTTGCCGGCGAAATTATATGCTCGCCGGAGAACAAACCCCCATTGCGCACCATGCTTTCGCTACTAGGATTAGGCGGTGCCGCGAGCTCTACTACGAGCGGAAAACACTCTCCATCCAAGGAGAGCGCCAAGTATCGCGCCATAGAAAAGCGCCTGGGAGAGATCGGTTCTGACTATCCAAACCAAATGTACGACCGCTAACACACCTGCGGCATAGACGAGACGATGTAATCGGCGCCAGTTCTTACCGAGCCTTCGCACCATTGCTCGGGGAGATGTGGCGCCCAGTGCAACTAATATCACAAAAGAGGAAAAACCAACGGTGATATAAGGACGCTCGACAACCTCTTCGAAAATAGCACTCCACTGTAGCCCGAGCAAAAAAACCACCCAAACCAAGAAGTGCACGCTCGCATAGAACAGCGCGAATAATCCGATCATCCGACGCCTTTGAGCAAACTCCACACGGCCCGAAAGTTGACGTAGCGGTGTCATAGCTAATGCGAGGAGTAGGAATCGAATGGCCCACTCCCCCGTTAAAAGCGCAAGCTCTTTCGCGGGATCGGGGCCAAGGTCGTTCTGAACCACCTTCGATACGAGCGCAACAAAGGGGATCAAACAGACGAGGAACGTCAGGATGCGCAAGCGCTTCATCTCATCAGTCCTCTGCTAAAGTGTATAAGCTTAATAGTAGCGGCTCAGGTCCATGCCTTTATAGAGAGAGGCAACCTGCTCTCCGTACCCATTAAAGGGCTGCGTCGGAATCACCTTACGGTCGAACAGCGTTTGAGGCAGCCGTCTCTCCATGTCTTGTCGCCAGCGCGGATGGTGAACCGCCGGATTCACATTCGCATAAAAACCATATTCGCGCGCCTGCAAATCAACCCACGTTGTATTAGGCATAGTTTCACGGAAATTAATTTTCACGATCGATTTAATGCTCTTGAACCCATACTTCCAAGGCACGACAAGACGCATCGGCGCGCCATTTTGGGCTGGCAGCGTTTCGCCGTACAGCCCAACAGCCATCAACGTTAGCGGATTCATTGCTTCGTCCATTCGCAGCCCTTCTCGATAGGGCCAGCGAATAATTGCAAAACGCGAGCGTATTCCCGGCATAGTTTCGTCGTCGACGATCGTCTCGAACTCAACGAACTTTGCTTTCGATGTCGGCTCGAATCGCTTAATAAGATCTGCCAACGGGAATCCTATCCACGGGATAACCATCGACCAAGCCTCGACACAGCGCAGTCTATAGATGCGCTCCTCGAGGTCATGAGGCTTCAAGATATCCTCAAGCGTGTAGACTCCCGGCTTTCCGACCTCACCTGCAATCTCTACCGACCAAGGGTCAGCTTTAAATTCGCCAGAATTGGACGAAGGGTCGGATTTATCCATGCCGAATTCGTAGAAATTGTTGTAGCGCGTGACATCGTCATACGGCGTAAGCGCCTCGTCGGTATAGAAAGGGGCAACATCGGGCGCAGGTGCAATCGAGGTGAATTTGTTTTGCAGCCATGGCGCTGCGGGGGAGGTCTTGAGCCCTGCTGGCGCTCGCGCCTTGAGCGCATCACCAGATTGAGCGGCGGAGACCCCCGGCAAAAGAGAACCACCGACTAATAAGCCCGCCCCCTTCATAAAATCTCGCCGCCGCTGATAAATACTCTTCGGTGTGATCTCCGAACCCGCTATGTCGCTAGGCTTCTTGATTAGCATGTTTGCGCTCCTTTTCTTTTTTGGGGAGTGTCTCGGAGTAAAGCAGCGGCTCTCGAGCACTGCCCTGCTCTGTTATTTATTTCGTAAGCTCTGTTGCTTGCGGTAAAGCCACATAAGAGGCCCTGTTGTAGCATACGCGAGACCCATTAAAAGCAGCGTCTCATGCGGATTCTGAGCGATGACAACTAACAGAACGACCGCCGCAACAAAGAAGAGGTAAGGAACCGTGCCTTTGAAATCGATTTCTTTGAAGCTGATATAACGGTAGTTGGAAATCATCAGCATTCCGATAAATACGGTCGCAATAGCAAGACCGATCGCTAGTGGCTGAGTCATTGCAACCTCGTATTTATGACCAACCCACGGGATAAAGGTAATTACAGCCGCAGCAAGTGGCGATTGCAGTCCAACAAAGAAGCGCTTGTCTGCTGTACCCAGTTGGACGTTGAAGCGCGCTAGACGAAGCGCAGCGCAAGACATGTAGATGAAGCTCGCCGCCCATCCAAAACGCCCAATATCTTCGAATGCCCAGCTGAACATTATGAGCGATGGCGCCACGCCAAAGGACACAAGGTCGGAAAGACTATCGAACTGGGCACCGAACGCACTCTGGGTGTTTGTCAGCCTTGCAATACGCCCATCAAGCCCGTCGAGCACCCCTGCGATGAAAATCGCCCAGCCCGCCTCATTGAAGTCTCCGGCCATGCCGGCGATGATGGCGTAAAAACCAGAAAACATTGCGCCGAGCGTCAATAGGTTCGGCAGCAAAAAAATCCCTCGACGGATGATAGTCTTGCCACCTTCGGACACAATCTCTTCATGCTCATCTATTGGGAGAAGCGTCTCGAGGCTATCTTCTTTCATCGCCGCCGAAGCGTCCCCGGTTGACTCCTGTGCAGCACCCTCACCTAAATTCGCCAAAGCGGTGCCCTCGCGATCTGCTGACCCGTGATCAGGGTCGCCGCCTTGCATCGCTGCATCCCCACTCGATGCTTGTTTTTCTTCCGACATATTCTTCAAACCTTCTATGACACCTAATTTCAAGGGTACGGCAACGTCGAAAGACGCGCTAAGAAGCGCTTAAGGGCTTCTTTAAATCGCACCTGAAATCGACTCTGGAGAGTATAGCGCTCATCAGCCCCGGCTCTAGACCTATTTTGGCTCTCTTTTTACTTCCCTATTGAATACCTATCGAACTGGGGGCGCGATCAATCTTCATTTTACCCTCGCAAGCAGATGCTATATTATCCCGCCTCACATCGGTGAGCCCATACCTGCCGCTAAATCGCTTTGGACTGGCGCTATGATCTCATCTCAATGCCTAAGCAAAACACCAAGTTAATACCGGAGTCTAATCCATGAACTACTTTAACACGCTGCCTCTACGCCTGCAGTTAGATCAACTGGGCAAATGCCGCTTTATGGATGCCAGCGAGTTCAGCGATGGCGTGACCAAACTACTTGGTAAGAAAGTCGTCATCGTTGGCTGTGGCGCACAAGGACTTAACCAAGGCCTCAACATGCGCGACAGCGGCCTGGATGTCTCTTTTACGCTGCGAGCCGCTGCAATCGCCGAAAAGCGAGATTCTTGGAAAAACGCCACTGAGAACGGCTTTACCGTTGGTACATACGAAGAGCTCATTCCCACTGCCGACTTAGTCCTCAATCTGACGCCTGACAAACAGCACACACAGGTTGTCGAGCAGGTTATGCCTTTAATGAAACACGGCGCCTGTCTCGCTTACTCGCACGGATTCAATATCGTCGAGGAAGGTATGCAAATTCGCGATGACCTTACGGTCGTTATGGTTGCACCTAAATCACCTGGTTCTGAGGTGCGTGAGGAATACAAGCGCGGTTTTGGCGTGCCTACTCTGATCGCGGTTCACGCGGAAAACGACCCGAACGGAGACGGCATGGCTATCGCGAAAGCTTATGCAGCTGCTACGGGCGGAGACCGCGCTGGCGTTCTACAGTCCTCTTTTATCGCCGAGGTCAAATCGGACCTTATGGGCGAGCAGACCATCCTCTGCGGTATGTTGCAAACAGGTTCAATACTTTGCTTTGACAAGATGATAGAGAAAGGAATCGATGCAGGCTATGCATCGAAACTGCTTCAGCATGGATGGGAGGTCATCGCCGAAGGCCTCAAGCACGGCGGCATAACTACGATGATGGACCGCTTGAGCAACCCAGCTAAGCTCGTCGCTAACGAACTAGCCGAGGAATTAAAAGACATTATGCGTCCGCTGTTTGAGAAGCATATGGATGACATTATTACCGGTGCGTTCTCAGCCGGCATGATGGAAGACTGGGCCAATGACGACATAAAACTTCTCACCTGGCGCGAAGCGACCACCGAGACTGCCTTCGAGAAAACACCCGCAGGCGACATGGCAATCGCCGAGCAAGAGTATTATGAAAACGGAATCCTTCTGGTTGCGATGGTTAAAGCGGGTGTCGAGCTCGCCTTTGAGACCATGACGGCAAGCGGAATCATCGAAGAGTCTGCTTACTACGAGTCTCTCCATGAAGTTCCTCTGATTGCTAACCTCATCGGCCGCAAAAAGCTCTATGAGATGAACAAAGTAATCTCGGACACCGCGGAGTACGGATGCTATTTGTTCTCCCACGCCTGTGTGCCAATGCTCGAAGACTTCATGGCAAAAATCGACGTTGACGTTATTGGCCGCGGCCTCAACGCCAGCGACAACGGAGTCGATAATGCTGCGCTCATCGAAGTTAACGACAGCATTCGCAGCCATCCGATCGAGGTCGTCGGCAAGCGTCTTCGACGCTATATGACAGCAATGAAGCGCGCTATCTAACCTACTAAGAACAAAGCCTGCTCCTAACCTTTGAAAGCAGGAACAAAAAAAGGCCCCATTCAACACAGTAGCGTGTTGGTGGGGCCTTTTTTAGTTAGTAACGTTTACGTTTTCTAAAGCGTAAGCACTTTATCTCCGCGTGAAATACCGCACACGCCGGTACGCGCCACCTCGAGCACTGTGTTTTCCGCCTGAGCGGCGATAAAGGCATCGAGCTTGTCGCTAGTACCGGTTAACTGAATACTTAGCGCAGTCGCCGTGATATCGACAATCTGCCCACGGAAAATATCGGCTAAGCGCTGGACTTCAGCGCGCTGCGCACCCACCGCCTTCACTTTTATTAGCATGAGTTCGCGTTCGATATGCGCGCTCTCAGAAAGATCGACGAGCTTCACCACGTCGATCAGCTTGTTTAGGTGTTTCGTGATCTGCTCGATCTTGCGTTCATCACCGCTGGTCATGACCGTCAGGCGAGACAGCGAATTGTCCTCTGTCGGTGCAACCGTCAACGAGTCAATATTGTAGCTTCGCTGTGAAAAAAGACCGACGACGCGAGAGAGAGCTCCGGGCTCGTTTTCCATTAGTAACGATATAATTCGGCGCATCTTATGTTCTCTCCGTCTTGCTCAAAATCATGTCTTTCATCGCCCCACCCTTGATTGCCATTGGGTAGACGTGCTCTTCAGGATCGACCATGACGTCAACGAAGACGAGTCTGTCTTTCAGTGCAAATGCTTCCTCGAGCTTCGCGTCGAGTTCGCCTAAGTTCTCGATTCGAATACCAACATGGCCATACGCCTCGGCGAGTTTTACGAAATCAGGCAGCGACTCGGCGTAGGTGCTATGAGAATAGCGCCCGCCATATTGCATATCCTGCCACTGACGTACCATGCCTAGAGACTGGTTATTTAGGCAGATTATTTTCACCGGCAAGTTATATTGCATACAGGTCGCAAACTCCTGCAGATTCATCTGAAAACTGCCCTCACCTGTAATGCAGACAGAGATCGCCTCGGGGAAAGCCAACTGCACTCCCATCGCTGCGGGAAAACCAAAACCCATGGTGCCGAGCCCGCCCGAATTAATCCAGCGCCTTGGTTTATCGAACCCGTAATACTGGGCCGCAAACATTTGGTGCTGACCTACATCAGTTGAGATATAAGCATCCCCCTTCGTGATGCGATGGACCGCCTGAACAACCTGCTGCGGTTTAATAATGCCGTTTGTATGCGGCGTCACGCCAAGCGAGTCTTTCTCGCGCCACTTCGCGATTTGCTGCCACCAAGTCTCTAATGCCTCCGCGTCAATCGCTTGCTGCGACTGCTCGAGACATTCCAGCATCTCCTCAAGCACGGCCGTCACCGAGCCCACAATGGGCACGTCTGCCGCAACCGTCTTTGAAATCGATGCAGGATCGATATCAACGTGCAAAATGGTTGCATCAGGACAAAATTTACTCGTGTCTGAGTTGGTTACTCGATCATCGAACCTCACTCCGATGCCCAGCAGAACATCGCAGTAATGCATAGCCATATTGGCTTCATAGGTACCGTGCATCCCGAGCATCCCCAAGAACTGAGGATCGGACGCGGGATAGGCACCCAAGCCCATAAGCGTGTTTGTAATCGGATAGCCGAGCTTCTGAGTGAGCTTAGTCAGCAGCTCCGCGCCCTCTCCTTGAATAACGCCACCGCCGGCATAAATCATGGGGCGCTTTGCACCAAGCAGAGCCTCGACCGCTTTTTTAATCTGCCCGCTGTGTCCTTTGCCCGGCACAGTATAGGAGCGCATCTTTATATCCTTCGGATACTCGTAAGGGTGCTTAACCTTGGGGTCTGTGACGTCTTTAGGAATATCAATCACAACAGGACCGGGACGCCCTGTCGTCGCGATGTAAAACGCTTTCTTAACGATCATGGGGATATCAGCGGCGTCTTCGACCATAAAGCTGTGTTTCACGATAGGGCGAGAAATACCTACCATGTCAGTTTCTTGGAACCCATCGGTGCCAATAAGTCGACTTTCAACCTGCCCCGACAGAATAACCATCGGAATCGAATCCATGTAGGCCGTCGCAATGCCGGTTACGGCATTGGTCGCTCCCGGGCCTGAGGTCACGAGAACCACACCAGGCTTACCCGTCGCTCGCGCATAGCCATCAGCGGCATGCGTCGCAGCCTGCTCATGGCGAACAAGTATGTGTTCGATTTTATCTTGCTTGAAGATCGCGTCGTAGATATGGAGTACCGCGCCACCAGGATAGCCGAAAATAAGGTCTACACCCTCGTCGTGTAGCGCACGAGTCAGCATGTCGCCACCGGATAGTTGTTCCACTTGAATCGCCTCTTAAATTGCTTCTGCACTATTGCAGTCGTTTAGTTAACGCTCGATTAGATCGCGCTGATCACCCACCCAATTCTGCTCATTACCCTTAAACCGGACAGCTAGCTTAGGGCTGTCGAAAGACAATTCGTCTAACGCAAAACCTTCCGCGCGAGGCGAATGCACCGAGTAGTAAAGGCTGGGGTGCGAGTGCTCAGAGCGCTAAGCATTCTCGCTATTTAGTCGGCCTCGTACGCGATAACGTGATAGAGACCTTAGGTGGCTGTGTTTAACACCTAGGGGGTCGAACTGCAGCTTAGCCGGGTGTGGCAAGCAGTTCGAGTCACTAGCCCCAGGGTTTCGCCTGAGTCTATGACGTAATGGACGAAGTTTGACACTTTGCCGGGGAAAGTCAAGAACCAAGCGGCTTCTTAGGCGCAAGTTAGGCGCTGACGAAGGCAGGCGCAGACTAAGATTCTGGTTTAGGTGCAGTCGCAGGTGCAGGTGCGAGGCGTGCAGCGAGCTCGCACCTGATTTATCAATTTACCTAATGCACCGCCGCGGACCCGAACTTGAGACCGCCGGCGGGATTCGCATCTACATTGATCACACTGCCGGGCACAAAAGAGCCCTTTAGCACTTCTTGTGCTAGCGGGTTCTCGATGTGATTCTGAATCGCTCGCTTTAGCGGCCGCGCCCCGTAGACGGGGTCATAGCCAACCTCTGCTAGCCTATCTAGCGCAGCATCAGACACCTCCAACACCAGCTCTCGCTCCCGCAATCTGTCGTTAAGTAGCGCTATCTGGATTTCTGCAATAGCACGGATCTGCCCAGCCTGAAGAGGCTGGAAAACGACTGTCTCGTCTATGCGGTTAACAAATTCTGGTGAAAAATGCTTAACGACAACTTTTAGCACGTCCTCTTTCACTGCAGTATATGCCTCGCTGTCTCCAGCGGCGCCTGACAGCGCACCCAGCTGCATGGCCTCTTGAATGTGATCAGAACCGAGATTCGAAGTCATAACAATCACCGTATTTCGAAAATCGACTGTCCTCCCATGGCCATCAGTAAGCCGCCCATCGTCCATAACTTGCAGAAGAATATTGAACACGTCGGGGTGCGCTTTTTCGATTTCATCCAAAAGCAGCACCGAATAAGGTCTGCGCCTCACCGCCTCTGTTAAATAGCCGCCTTCTTCGTAGCCGACGTAGCCAGGAGGCGCGCCGATAAGACGCGCCACGGAATGACGCTCCATGAATTCGGACATATCGATGCGTACCATCGCCTCTTCTGTATCGAACAAGAACTCGGCCAACGCCTTGCACAACTCGGTTTTTCCAACACCTGTTGGGCCAAGGAAGAGGAACGAACCGTTTGGCCGATTCGGATCAGAAAGACCCGAGCGCGAGCGGCGCACGGCGTTCGCTACTGCCGATACCGCTTCGTTCTGACCGATCACGCGCTCATGCAAGCCGTCTTCCATCTTCAGAAGTTTCTCTCGATCGCCTTCGAGCATTTTGCTCACAGGAATACCTGTTGCACGAGCAACCACCTCGGCAATTTCTTCGTCTGTCACACGGCTACGCAACAACTGTTTTTCCTGTGCTTCGGCCGATGTCGCAGAAACGAGTTTTGCCTCTAATGCAGGTATCACACCGTATTGAATTTCTGACATGCGCCCGAGATCTCCAGCTCTGCGCGCATGCTCCATGTCGCTGCGCGCCTGCTCGAGCGAGCTTTTAATACTCTGCACTCCTTGGACGGACGCCTTCTCCGCTTTCCATATCTCTTCAAGATCTGAGAATTCACGCTCCAACTCGTCTATCGACTCGGCAAGCTTTTGTTTCCGAATCTGAGTCGCAGGCTCCTCATCTTTCTTAAGCGCCTCGCGTTCAATTTTGAGTTGAATTAAGCGCCTCTCGAGCCTATCCATCTCCTCGGGTTTCGAGTCTATCTCCATGCGGATAAGGCTTGCCGCCTCGTCAATCAGATCGATCGCTTTATCAGGCAGCTGTCGATCAGTTATGTAACGTTGCGACAATTTAGTCGCGGCGATTATTGCACCATCGGAAATCGCAACCCCATGGTGCACTTCATAGCGCTCCTTGAGACCGCGCAGTATCGCGATTGTGTCTTCCTCGGTAGGCTCATCAACGAGAACTTTCTGAAAGCGGCGCTCCAATGCGGCATCTTTCTCGATGTATTGCCGATATTCATCGAGGGTTGTCGCGCCAACGCAGTGTAATTCCCCGCGTGCGAGCGCCGGCTTGAGCATATTGCCCGCATCCATCGCACCCTCGCCTTTACCCGCACCAACCATAGTGTGCAGCTCATCGATGAACAAAATCACACTGCCCTCAAGCTTGGCGATTTCCGCTAAAACAGACTTAAGTCGCTCTTCGAATTCACCACGGAATTTTGCGCCCGCGATGAGAGCACCCATATCCAGAGAGAGAATTTTCTTGTTCTTCAGACCTTCCGGTACTTCACCATTAACAATACGCTGAGCAAGCCCTTCGACAATTGCAGTTTTACCCACGCCTGGCTCACCGATAAGCACGGGATTGTTCTTTGTCCGACGCTGCAGAACTTGGACAGTACGTCTGATCTCCGAGTCTCGGCCGATCACAGGATCCAGCTTACCCTCCGCCGCGCGCGCAGTGAGATCCAAACAAAATTTTGACAGCGCCTGCCAACTGTCTTCGGCATTAGCACCATCAACACTCGCACCACCGCGGAGATTTTCTGCTGCGGTTTCCAGAGCCTGTGCGGAGACGCCGAATCCATTGAGCAGCTTGCCTAAAGCACCGGTATCACGCATTGCCGCAAGCCACACCAGTTCGCTCGAGATGAAACTGTCTTGCTTCGCCTGGGCAAGCTTGTCTGCCTGATTGAGTAATTTTGACAATTCTGGCGACACGCCTACTTCACCGCCGTTATCAGCCACTCGCGGCAAATCATCGATAAGTCGCGACAGCCCTGTCTGCAATTGATTCAAATTAAAGCCTGTTTGCGACAGCAAGGGACGCACAGAACCATCTCGCTGCTCAACAAGTGCGTAAAGCAGATGCGCCGGCGCGATCATATTGTTCTCTTTACCGAGCGCTATCGACTGCGCATCGGCAAGAGCAGATTGCAATTTGCTTGTTAGTTTTTCCATTCGCATAGCAGTGTCCTCTGCAATTGATTGGCGGCGCGCCTGACGCTAACGCTCGCCCTATGCGACGTTAAATTGGGGCGTTAAAAGAAAAAACAAAGGGGGGATACTCTAAACAGGGGAAGCTCGCGGGTTTACTTGATAAAAATCAAACTCAGCAGCCTCCCGGAAAGCGCCTCTCGTCGGAACGAGAAAAACCGCTCCGGCTCACAGACTGTGCAGAGCTTGTTTACCGCGATAGACCTCACGCCCGTCTTGCGAAGCCTGATCTCTGCAAGCGCGTAGATGTCCGCAAGGAACTTGCCGTTTTCCGCAGCCGGTTCGAAGGCGGCGTGAACTGCCTCGCGTTCGTCTACCGAGTCGGCTGCAGACAAAAATCGCTCTCGAACCTCTGACCCAACTTCGAAATGACAAGAACCGATTGCAGGGCCAAACCACACGTGAATCTCAGAAGCATCTCCCCCCATCGCCGAAAGAGTGTTCTCAAGAACTCCGTCAGCTAGGCCGCGCCAACCTGCATGGGCAACAGCTATTTGCGACGCTTGCGGTTTGTAGAAAAATACGGGCAAGCAATCCGCGGTCAGGATACAACACACCTGCCGAGGCAGACTCGTGAGCATCGCATCAGCCTCTATCACCGGTCGGATCGACGCTTGAGAGGGACTCACCACTTCATGAACGGCAGTGCCGTGAACTTGATTCAACCAGTGCCACGCAAGCGCTTGAAGCTCGACTTTGCCTTCGGAATCCGCGTCCGTCTTCGGGTATCCAACAAGCTCATCAGTGATCTGCGCTGCCAGCAGCGCCCGGTGCTCTGCAACACGCGCGCGGCTATCGCCAACGTGCTCAGCGAAATTAAAACCCGCATAGCCGCCGTCGCCCTCGCGGGTACCACGCAGTGTAACCCCGGCGAACACTTTGCCTTCTGCATTCCACGGTGACTGAATCAGATCGATAACAGGCTTCATCGGCGCTCCTATAACAACACCCGATATTCGCGCCTAAATTGCTCGAAGATCTGCATCTAGAACGGCCAATAAATTCTGGAAATCTTGCGGCAGCGACGCTTCCCAAGTCATCGTCTCGCCGGTTACTGGGTGCTGCAGGGTAAGCCTGCGAGCATGCAGCGCTTGCCTCTTGAAGCCTCGCAGGCAGTCGGCAAGCCGAGACGAACAACCGGCCGGCAGCTGCAGTCTGCCAGAATAAAGAGGATCGCCGACAAGCGGTATATTGATATGCGCGAGATGTGCGCGAATCTGATGTGTCCTCCCCGTTTCGAGTTGAACATGGATATGTGTGTGTGAACGGAAGCGGTTCAACACACGGTAATGCGTCACCGCCTCCTGCCCATCTTCGACAACAGCTCGCCGCTTGCGGTTCACTGGATGCCGCCCGAGTGGCGCATCAACTTTGCCACCGCCAGTTAGTACGCCCTGAGCGACTGCTTCATATTCTCTTTTTATCTCTCGCAGTCTGAGCTGCTCAACTAATTGGGCGTGCGATTCCAGCGTTTTTGCGACCATGAGCAGCCCGGTCGTGTCTTTATCTAGGCGGTGGACTATCCCCGCCCGTGGTACCTCTTTAAGCGCAGGACAGTGATTCAGCAAGCCATTCAGCAACGTCCCGTCACGGTGCCCTGCTGCAGGGTGCACTACCACGTCGGTCGCTTTATTGAGAATAATGAGGTGCTCATCTTCGAACACAATATCGATTGGCATAGCTTGAGCTTGCCACTCCTGCTCTGCCTGCAGATGCACATCGATACTCAATGCGTCGCCACCATAGACGATGTCCCGCGGTCTCGCAGCGCAGGCGTTGACCTTGAGCTGTCCCTCTTTTATCCACGTTTGGAGACGAGCGCGCGAATAATCTGGAAACAATTGTGCTGCAACGAGGTCTAAGCGTTGGTTAGCGGCGGTTTCGGGTACTATCGCACTGAGTACAATATGTGTCATGAAATTGAGTTTCTACAACAGTTGAGTATTGAAGCTGTGCATAATACTCGATATTCGCGGACTACACAGGCCAAACCTCGCCGCACACCTTCAGCTGTGGTTAAATAGGCGGCATTAACACCGATAGAGCTTAACTCATGAAATTACGCACCATTACCCTCTTGCTCGTACTGAGCTCGTTTCTCTCAGGCTGCGGCCTGTTTGGAGGCGATGAGGAGCAAGACGAATTTGACGGATTAACCAACGAGGAGCAATTCTATCGCCGCGCGCTCGAACAGCTGAATGGACAGAATTTCACCGGAGCGATAGCGACCTACCAAGGACTAGAGTCACGCTTCCCATTCGGACGCTTCGCCGAACAAGCCCAGATCGAGATCGTCTACGCCTATTATCGTAACAGCGACTTGGAGGCTGCTCGAGCCGCGGCTGATCGGTTTATTCGCTTACACCCCGACAGCGACAATATCGACTATGCTTACTATATGAAGGGCCTTGCCTCATTTAGTGAGAACTCCGGTTTCCTCAATCGCTTCCTGCCTGTCGATCAAACGAAGCGAGATCCCGGCAGAGCGCAGGAGTCGTTTGCAGATTTTGCGCAGCTCATTGCGCTCTATCCTGACAGCCCCTACGCCGCCGATGCGCGCTCGCGCATGATCTATCTGCGCAATAATCTTGCCGCCTACGAAATCCACGTCGCCAACTACTACCTCGAGCGCCGTGCCTATATCGCCGCACTGCGCAGGGCGCAATATGTGGTAGAAAACTTCCAAGAGTCGCCCGCTGTCGCCGATGGCGTCGCGATAATGGCTGAATGCTATTTGCGTTTAGGACTCGATGATTTGGCGGACACTTCTCTGGCGCTTTTGCGCAGCAACTATCCAGAGCATCGATCATTGACAGAGACCGGCGAGTTTAACGTTCGCACCGAAATCACCAACCCCTCTGTTCTTTACACGGTGAGTTTCGGCCTGATTGGAGACAATCGCGTTGAGCCTCCTCTGGCGCCAACACGACGTCCCTATACTTCAGGCAGTCAGCAGATTATCGACGACCAAGGCCAAGTGCCTGAAGAGTCGGACAAGCGTTCATGGCTGAGCATTCTCACTCTCGGCATACTCTAAAGACGCCTTGCGCTTAGTCCCCAATCGGCCAAGCATTGGTAATGGGGTAGCGTCGATCACGGCCAAAGCCGCGCCGCGTTAGACGAACGCCGGTCGGACTCTGACGCCGTTTGTATTCATTCAAATCGACTAAGCGCAAAACTCGCCTAACTACCTGCTCGTCAAATCCCTCGGCAATAATTGCGGTTGCACTCGCATCCTCCTCGATGTAGAGCTCCAGAATTCTGTCGAGGACATCGTAGGGCGGGAGGTTATCCTGGTCCACTTGCCCCGGCGCCAGCTCGGCAGATGGGGGGCGGTCTATTACAGCCTGAGGAATTGCCTCTTTAGGGACGCAGTTGTCAGAATCTCCGCGCGTATTTCGATACTTTGAAAGCGCATAGACCAATGTTTTGGATACATCCTTGAGCACATCAAAACCACCGGCCATATCACCATAAAGCGTCGAATAGCCAACCGCTATTTCGCTCTTGTTTCCTGTCGTGAGAACCAAGTAGCCTTTTTTATTGGAGATTGCCATAAGTAGCACACCCCGGCAGCGCGCCTGCAGATTTTGCTCAGTAACATCGTCTTCAAGACCTTCGAACTCTGCGGCAAGCGCTTGCACGAACTGCTCGTAAATAGACTTAATAGAAATCGACTGATAGGACACCCCGAGTGCTGCCGCCTGCTGAGCAGCCGCATCGCGGCTCAGCTGAGAGGTGTATTCAAACGGCATCATGACCGCATTTACGGCATCCGCACCGAGGGCATCAACCGCGATAGCAAGCGTCAAGGCGGAGTCAATGCCACCCGACAAACCAAGAATTACTCCTTTAAACCCATTTTTCACCACGTAGTCACGTACGCCTGTGGTAAGAGCCTCGTATACCTGTCCGAGATCATCGAGCTCCGGCGCGCGTAGGCCGCTTACCGGCTCGTAGCGCCCAGAACTCGACTTATCAAAAACAACTGGGAAAAGACCGGCTTCGAACTGCGGTGCTTGGACCAATGCAGCCCCACCGCTATCGACAACAAGGGATCCGCCGTCGAACACCAATTCGTCTTGCCCTCCTACCAAATTGACATAGGTAATAGGCGCCCCTAGTGCGCCTGCTCTTCGAGCGAGGAGTCGGCGACGCTCCTCAGCCTTTCCTCGATGGAAAGGTGAGGCGTTGATATTCACGAGCAGATCGAGCGATTCGCCAGCGAGCTGCGCCGTCGGGCCTTCATCCCAGAGATCCTCACAGATTGTGAACCCTAAGCGAAGACCATTAACCTGCGCTACACACGGCCGATCACCAGCGTTGAAATACCTTCTCTCATCGAAAACTTGGTAGTTAGGCAAACATTGCTTTCGGTAATTCGCGACGAGTTCTCCCTGATCCACAACCGCGAGTGAATTATACAAGCAGCCCTCATGCGTCTCTGGGTAACCAAACACAAGAGTCGCCGGGAGCTTTGCCGCAAGAATACGCTCCATCGCCTCGTTCATTCGGTGAGCAAGGCTAGGTCTCAATAAGAGATCCTCGGGGGGGTAACTCGTCAAAGTGAGTTCGGGAAACACTACAATCCGTGCATCAAAATCCTCAATCGCTTTTCTAGCCGAATCGAGGAGCAAGGTGGTGTTATCCTCCGTCGCGCCAACTACAAAATTGAGCTGTGCCATGACTACGGTGAATGACTGTGTGTTCGACATAATTTTCTCTGTTTCGTGGGCCCGAACTAAATGCTTCGCACGCGGCGGCCGCAATTGTAGCGAACTCTGGCGCCGGATACATCGCCCCGTTTTGCTAGTTATGTCAGGAGCGTTACGCTTTTTTATTGAGCTTTGGACTACCGAGCAAAACCTCTCTGGACATTACCAAGATCTTCAATCGAAATTCGCCGCTATTTTGCAACGCGGTGCTGTGATGTCTACCTTGTAGTAGAGAGACAACAAACAAGAGTCATCGCAATGTTAAACGCGCGAGTGCTTGACGAAGGCAACGAGGAACAGTCAGTGATTTTTACGCTGCGCACCCTTGCGCGACCGGCACGGCTTCACTTAGGTCTCTCGCTTATCGAAGCGCTGATCACGGTGTTTTGCATGAGCCTGTTGGTGGGGCTCTCCCTGCCAAACATACGGGTCCTACAGGACAGCGCGAGCACTGCTATTGCCCTTCGGCGCCTCGCCCAGGCGCTTGAAAGCGCGAAAATTTCTGCTATTTCTAGCGGTGAAACAGTCACTCTTTGCGGTTCGGCGAATCGTCTTGTTTGCCAAGGGAGTTGGAGTGAAGGGGTGTTAAGCTTTATCGACCGAAATCAAAATCGGAGAATCGATGCTTCTGATCAAGCCTTGAACTGGCAATCGATGCAGGACATTCACGGCAGCATTCGATGGAGGGCATTTGGTAATCGACAGTATCTGCTCATAGATCCCCGCGGCATGATGGAGACTCAAAATGGCAGTTTCACTTATTGCACGAGCAACGAGCAATCGAGTGTTGCGGCAAAATTGGTGGTCAACCGTACAGCGAGATCACGGACATTGCGAGACTTAGACCCCAAAGACCACTGTGGCTAAAGCGCATTAGTAAGTCCAGCAATCATCGGTATCAGATAGGCTGCCCGTTGCCGATCGCCTGCCAGTGTTGTCTATACTCAATGACGTGCAAGCATCATTGACTTGCGAACCCAATGGGTTTGCCGTCGCGACAAAACAGAACGCTAAACTACCACCCTCGCAGGCTTCAACCGCAACACTATACCGGCCACTCGGGGTTAATTTTCGACGTCCAGCGCTAGCAGGCGCATCCAAAGGGGACGCATCGTTGACATAACGGTTAAAACTGGAAAAGTAGCGTTCTTGCTCTGAAGCAACCCCGAGCAATGTCGCTTTAGCCTCGGCCCGGCCAGCGTCGAGAATCACCGCCTGATAACTCGGCCACGCAAAGACTGCGAGAAGCGCAACGATGAAAAGCACTGTCAGGATTTCTATTAACGAAAATCCTGAGCTGTCGTGTTGGCATCTATTCAAGCTGCCTCCACGATTGCCGGCCATAGAGCTCAGTATCAGGCCTAATTGGCGCATCTAAGAAACCCGACTCCCACCCAGCACCCAGCGCATGCAGTTGCAGTTTACTGTCCACCAGATTGGTCTCACCTAGCACGCCGCTCTTGAGCGCCATTCCCGCAACAACGCCGTCGACGCTATCAAACTCTCCATCGTTATTCAGATCAAACACAGGTACGAGATTCGAACCGTAGCCGCCCGTCACGCTTGCCGAAATTTTGTTTCTCTGATCGATGATTTGCTGTTTTAAAACTTTCGACTCCGCGATCGTGGACGTAGCTCCATCATTAGCACCCGCGTAAACCCGCTCTTTATCCTTGCCTTCTTGCATATCCGGATGCTTTAGAGACAACTCGGCGCCTTGTGCAAGCACACAAAAAGCCAGCGACGCACACAAGCCTGGTTCAATAACTCGAAGCAAGACTTGGCAAAAATACGATGCCTCTTTGGCTAGGCTGCGTCTTCGGATTCTATATTCACCTCTCATAAGGCCTCACGAAAGTAGATTGCAAGCGTACTCGGGTAGTCGCTCGTCGACCGACGCCGAGAGCGGTAATACGGTGAAATGCAACTACCGGCTGCAACCGACCCGTACCAACTCCAGTCGATTCGCCATCAGTTACAAACCTGTATTGTTCGATGATGTAGCGTGCAGGCACTGCGGCAGAGGCGTCGCTCACAACAGGGCTACCATGTGCTGCCCACCAGCGAAGATCTGCGTCCGGGTCATGCCACCACGGCGTCGTTACTGAAAATTTCGCATCCAAGACACCGGGCATCCACACGCCCCCCTCCCCCGTATTCGCCGCCATCGGTAAATACTCTTGGGACTTGAGCCATGCTTCAGCTGTTTCTAGTGCCGCTTCCGCTGCGCTAAAGGCTCGCCCTCTATCTTCAGAATTAGCCGCCATTCGCTCGCCGAGCACAGCCGATTCCATCGCAGCCGCTCCGAGCATGAGCAGTGGGATCAGTAGCAACAAACACACGAGCATTACCGCTCCATATGCTCTAGCGCCTGCCTGACAGCCTCGCCTGGGAATGTTCATTACAAGCCTAGCCCTCGATTTCGCAGATAAAACGTTGCAGAGAAGCCCTGACGCAGACGTTTATCATCAGGCAGGCCCTCCCGAGCATCGAGCGCATAGCGAACGCCGTTGAAAACATAGTCCTGACTCGCAACACTTTGCGAGTAATCGACCGACTGCATCAGCAGGTCCACTCTGACTGAGACGAATTCCGAAAAATCACTCACCTTATCGGCAGTCAAATAGGCGTTGACGGTGCTAGCTGGACCATTCCCTCGACTTACTCGGTAAAGAAATTGCAGGCTCTCTACGCCTTCAATAAGCTCCTCTGCCGAATCTGGAGACCCATCGGCACCCAAGCTGCGCCGAAACAACGCAGGCGAATTGAGTGCTTCGCCGCCGCGCTTGCCTACATAAAATAGCGTGCTTTGAATGCGGATTGCCTCAGCGGGCGCTTCGGCAGACGCGCGGGTTACTAGACGAACGCCGGGTTTATTGCCCGGTTTGCAAGCGGTTGAGACCCCTAGCAGAGTCGCATCAGTATGCTGCGTTATTGAACAGGCCTGAACGATCTCTGCTCGCGCACAGTCACTCACGAGAACGAAGTCGTTGCGCTCAATATCCTGTGCATTCGTCAGCCTGAAACTCGGTGGAATTTGATTCACTTCAGTTACCTCAGCCAGCGTCCCTTCAACGTTCCATGTTCGAATAATGTCGGATTTAGGGAGAGCATCGAAGCGAGGCAAAACATGCCCTGCCTCTAACGTTTTCCACTGTGAAGTATCTGTTCTAATCGGCGCAATAGCGGTAGATGGGGGAATCGAGTCTTTGAATGCTGTTCCCGCAGATTCCCAACCCTGGAGACCAAACCAAGGTTGGAAATCATCTGGCGGAGCATCGAGTGCACTATTGATGCGACGCTCGCCGAGAGACCCAAAGCATCCCAGATACCCAGCCATCCTGAGCTCATCGCCGATAAAAGAAATCGCGAGTTGAGCGCCTTCCAGCATTCGCTGCCGCGCTACCATTTCTGCTTGTGTCACGCGCGCGCTCACAAAGAGTTGGAAAGCGCCATTGATCAGGAAAATCCCGAGCGTCATTGCGATGAGTAACTCAACGAATGAATGCCCATTCCGCATTAGGCTTAAACGCGTCAAAGTCTTCATGGAAAAGCGACGCTGGTGCTGACTAGTGTCTCCGCTACCCCGTCACGGTTGTCATCCCACCAAATTTTAATCGCAACCATCCTATTCGAACCGTCACAAGCATGATCAGTGGAACGCCCATCGTTCGGCGTACCGTCGAGGCACACGGCAAGTACCCCGCTTGGCAACACCTCCGCCGCTCTGCCCTGCAATTCATAAAGCTCGGCTTGCGCGAGTGCTTCTGGCGAACAGCCCGCTGCCTCAAAACAGGAGCCACTGTTCTCTGCTAGGCTTGAGGCATATCCACCTGCGGCAAATCCCGTTCTATTTGCTCGAATGCGCTCTGCAGCGTCCATGGCTATAACCGACGCCGATGAGCGATAGAACGCACTTCTTTCGGCTTGCAGTGCAAGCGTCTGTAGTCCGATAAAGCCGAGCAAACCAACGCTTAATAAAAGCATCGTCACGAGAATTTCAATCAAGCCCACACCCTGACACGCGGAGCGTAAAGCATTTGCAAGCGCTACAGACATTATTTGCTCCTTGCAGATTTTTTCTCTTCGATGACTAGCAAACATCCATCGTCCCATCTCCCAGCAGAGCTTAAATCCCCGATAGACTCGGAGAGAGGACGGTGGAGCTTCCGGTTGTTAACGCCTCATCCCTTCCTAACCTTAAAATAGAGAGGAGATCACTCGAAAGCGAATCTATGGCGATCTGAGCATAGAGTTGACGAACTAGCCACGGGCAAGAATGGGGTTCTCTAAAGATCGAGCTATACTCGTGTCGGCCGATTTAATTAGCAATTGGCGTCGATCGCGCCCAGGTTGGGCTGCGGAGAGATGTGAGAGAGTTGAGAGAGTTGAGAAGGTATTATGGATATCGACCTACCTAGCATTGCGCTGCTTTGCATCACCGGCTTTTTCGCCGGTGCGATAAATACAGTTGCAGGTGGGGGCTCTAATCTAACCCTGCCGGTGCTGATGATGCTTGGTCTTCCGGCTGACATCGCGAATGGGAGCAATAGGGTTGCGGTAATGCTCCAATGTGTCGTGGGGTTGCGGGGATACGATAAGAACAACGCGCTAGATAGACCCGCTCTCATCCTCATCCTTAAACCAACACTATTAGGAGGGATACTTGGCGCCTTGACCGCAGCGCTTTTGCCCAACCTCTACCTAAAACCCCTGCTGCTCGGCAGCATTCTCTGCATGAGCGTAGTCATCTTGGTCCGCCCAAGTATCATCGCGCATTCACCAGACACCGTTGCGCTCACCCCCAAAGAGAGCAGAATGGGCTGGTGGGGGTTATTTGCCGCAGGCGTTTATGGCGGGTTCGTGCAAGCAGGCGTTGGCTTTATGCTCATCGCAGCGCTGGCTGGCGGACTGCGCTACGATCTGCTTCGCGCGAACGCGCTAAAGACTTTATGTGCTCTCGCGTTCACAAGCGTTGCGCTTGTCGTCTTTATTATTTTTGGCAAAGTAGCTTGGGTGCCGGGACTCATTTTAGCCGTAGGATCGATGACTGGCGCGCACCTCGCAGTAAAATTTGCGGTTCGCGCATCACCGAATGCAATCAAATGGTTTTTGTTTTTGATGACCCTTTTTGCCGTGGCCGGAGGGCTGCTGCTATAGGTTTTGTTGCCCGCATAATTCCCACTCAGAGAAGGCGCAGTTACCTAAGCGGACGCTCGATCACTTGCGATGCGTTTCACTCTCGGACTGCGGGAAGCGCAGCACAAACTTCGCGCCACCCAAATCACTTAGCTCTATCGTCACACTCCCCTGATAGCTCGCCATGATATCGCTCACTACGGCGAGCCCTATCCCTTGGCCCTGGGCAAGCGTATCTGCTCGTGCGCCGCGCTGGAGCACAAAATCTCTTTGCTCTACAGGGATCCCCGGTCCGTCATCTTCGATACAAAACTCAAGCGCAACGTCTCTTGTCTGCCGTGCAATCAGCCGAATATGCGTACGACCATATTTAAAGGCATTGTCCAGTGTATTGCCCAATACTTCGAGAAGGTCGCGCTCATCTCCCCTGAACTGCAAGCCTTCTTCACACTGACGCTCGACAATAAAATGGCGCCCGGCATACACTTTTTCTACTACCGCCAGAAGCTCCGAGACTGCGGTAGCAACGTCGACGCGGAGTGCGAGGGTCGCATGATTCTGGGTCGACACGGCTCGCTGCAGTTGGTACGCAACGATTTGATCCATCCGTTGAAGCGCCTGTTTAATTACCTCCAATTGCTCGCGTCTTCCCTCTAGATTTGGCGCTGCGGGTGGCGAACCAGACAGTGCATCAACTGATCCCGAGGCTACGCTCAGAGGCGTTTTCAAGCTATGTGCTAGATCTGCCAATGTCGTCTTGTAGCGCTCTCTCTGTCGCCGCTCAGAATGTATTAACCGGTTGAGATTTTCGGTGACGGCCCGAAGCTCATCCGGATACCCTCCTGTCAGGCGCTGACTGCTACCTTGTTCGATATTTCGGAGCTCCAGAGAGAGGCGCGCAAGGGGACGCAGTCCCCAGCGCAATAGAATTAGCAGCAGAATAAGCAAGAGTGCGGCCGCGCCGCCAAGCCAGCGACCGAGGCTTTGACGGAAATCGCGAATTTCGGAAAAATAGGGCGCAGCTACTTCCGCCACACTCACACTGAAAGGGGTTTCTATACCCTCCCAAAGAATCCCATAGCTGAACCGAAATAAGCGCTCGCCGTTGCCGTCATTTATTGTATCGAATATGGCCTCACCGACTTCTGGCATGCGCTGACTCTGCTCGCCCTGCGGCAATGACAGGGCCAACGCCGAATCGCTCCGCCACATCTCGGTCATTGCAGCATCGTAGACGAAACCGTACAGACCGGAGTTGATCGCAGCGTAGCGTGGATCTTGAATGTCCTCGATGACGAAGAACTCGCCCGCTTCTTGCTCAAGTGCTGCCAGGAGCAAATAGACCTGTATTTGCAATCGCTCAGCAGCGCCACCCTCAACGCTGTTGCGGTAGGCACGATCCAGAGCAAGGCCCGTGAACCCAAAAAACAGCAGCAAGACGGCGCCAAGCACCAGGAGCATGCGTACGCGAAGGGAGTAGCGGCTTTGATCAACAGCCTGCTCGCCTCGAATCCACTTCACGACTGCTTTTCAGCGCCCAGCTCGTGATCAAAGCGATAACCTTGTCCGCGAACAGTTTCGATAGGATTAAGGCACTGACTGGGGTCCAACTTTTGTCTCAGGCGGCGGACAAACACTTCGAGCACATTGCTGTCTCGATCATGATCCTGCGCATAGAGGTGTTCAGTTAGCTGCGCTTTAGAAATTACTTTGCCTGCATTAAGCATCAAATATTCAAGTAGCTTGTACTCGTAGGCGGTGAGATCCACAGGCTGATTTTCGAGTGCTACCCGTTTTGCACTGAGGTCGAGTTGAATCGGACCAAACTCAAGCGAAGAATTCGCAAAGCCTGCTGCTCGGCGCAGGAGTGCATTTACGCGAGCGACGATTTCCTCTAGATGATAGGGCTTAACGACGTAGTCGTCTGCGCCTGCATTGAGACCTTTCACTTTCTCATGCCAGTCGCCGCGAGCGGTAAGAATTAAAATGGGGAAGTCTCTCTGCGCCTGACGAAGCTGACTAATAAGATCTATGCCATCGATGCCGGGCAGACCCAGATCGATGATCGCCGCATCGTAATCATACTCTGTTCCGTAGTAGAGTCCGTTCCGACCATCTGACGCCGAATCCACTATGAAACCATGCTGAGTCAATCCAACTTCAAGCTGTTGCCTCAGCATTTCTTCATCTTCTACTATAAGTAATCGCATTCGGTTCTCCGGGAAATCGCCGTGAAGCGGATCTGAGTTAACCTAACCGCCTCGAGTGATTTTCCCCGTACGGGCATGAACAAAGAGGGTGAATACCTTGCCGTCCTTCTCCATCCTAATCTGGTAGCGCTTATTGCCTCCTGAGCCCACCAAACTTACGCGCAGAATATTACCCGAATACTGAGAACGCGCCCTCGACACGGCTTGACGCTCGGTCAACTCAAGCTGCGAGGCATTGGGTGCTTTCGATGCCGACGCGCCGCGACGGCTGGGCTCCAACTGCGTTTGAATATCCTGCGTAGACTGGGCAAGCGTGTTCGTCGCCGAGCCGAGGGCGAATGCAAACGCAAAGCACAATGCCATGACTTGCGCGTTTACCGAGCCTGCTTTCCTCACATCATTCCCCTCAGCCCTAGCTTATGATTGCTTATCGCTAGGCTATTCGCCTGTTATTGCTAGGCTATTCGCCTAAAACACTGGTTGTACATCGACCAGTACCTTCATCTGCGCCCCTGGATCCTGCGCCGTACGCACGCTGTATTGCTGTCCATTAAACAAGTATGTGACATCATACCCAAGAAGTCGTTCCTCTTCATGGCTGACGAACACGGTCTCACAGCGCTCGATTGTCTGATATTGTCTAGTAACTGGACTTTGACTCTGGCGCGCAATGTCGCGGCCAACGGAGTTGCCAAGAACTGCACCCAGCACCGCCCCGACTCGTTTACTGCTTTTATTATTGCCAACAGCGTTACCAATTGCACCCCCGATAATTGTACTCACGATAATCGGCGCGCCGGAGCTCTGCCGTCTCGCGCGGTCTACCAACACCCGCTCCTCTACACAGCGCTCCTGAGGAGTCTCGATTTGAGTTAATTGATACACCGGCTGCGCCGAAACAACCGCGACCGTCTCATAGGTCTGCTGCGCTGTTGCAGCATTCGGCAGCGCTAACAGACCTGCTATGAGCACTCCCCCTGTTGTCATCGACCTGAGAATCGAAAATTTCTGCATACCCCACAGATTGACTTGCTTGGTGATTGAGTTTGTCATTCTGGTTCTCCCGTAAATCGTCACCGCGCAAACGCGAAATGCGTTTGATTGAGGCTCATCCTACGTCGGGGTAACTGAATGAAAGCTGAAGCAATGCCCGCAATCGATTCACGCCGGGCATCTACATGACACCACTAGCACTCCGTTTCTGCATGCATTAGAATAATTAATTAAGCCATTGTTAAAACAAGAAAATAAATCGGCAGGGACACCACACAGAATGCAAAAGAATCCATATCTCATCGCGATACTGTCAACAGCGTTACTCGCTTTCCCTCTCTATAAACTAACGAGCGCGAACTACACATTAACTCCTGACGACCTTCCCATCAGCCTTCTCTTGGTGGCAACCGTAGCACTCCTCTCGGCACTTTTCGCACGCCCGAGCACTGCCGTTAAATCCAATCGGGGCGGCAAGAAATCCCGCAGCCGCAGCGTCGCTCCTAGCACTAAGCCCGCTAAACAAGGCAAGCGCGAGCAAGGAGAGGTTAAGTGGTTCAACTCCACCAAGGGATTCGGCTTTATTACAAGGGATAGCGGTGAAGATATCTTTGTTCACTTTCGCTCTATCCGCGGCGAAGGCCATCGAACGTTAAAAGATGGAGAACGAGTAGAATTTATCGTAAGCGATGGGGACAAAGGGCTGCAGGCCGACGACGTCGTTGCAATTTGATTTCGATCGATAGGTGATCACTCGTTCGGCGATTAATAGTGCGGCGGCCTCTCGTCGACTGGCTCCCCATTGCCAACGCGGTCGCGCTCACGTAACCCTTCTAGCTGCTCTTTGCAGCTTTTGAGCTGCGCTGCCAACTCCATGATCTGACGCCCCTGTATCGCAACCACATCGTTGAGCTGTTGGAGGGTATCTTCTTGAAAACTGAATTTCTCCTCTAACGCAGTTACTCGGCTCATCACTTCAATGCTTCCATCACGCTCTGTCATCGCCTAACCTCCTCCGGATTCGCTTAATTCTTCGCCCGTCGCACCCCTAAGCACACTGTAACGGTGCGGCCCCATTTGAAACATCGTAACACTGATGCCACTTTTGTATTCATGATACAGTTGGCTCTAATTGTGTTTTCGCGTCGCAGGACCACTACATGCATTCATCAGATTCATCGCCTCGTCAAACTACCCAGTCTCATGCTCCCTCTGACTCTGTCACCGGCTCGGTGCCTGATTCAGCATTAAAACCTCAGGAGACTGGCAAGGCGCCGATCAACTGGACGAATATGATCCTATTCACGGTTACGCCGGCGCTCGCAGTCACACTCGTTCCCGCGTACGGCTGGATTGAAGGCTACGATGCATTCGAGTGGAGCATGTTTGCAGTGATGATGGTTTTCTGCGGCATGTCCATTACCGCAGGCTATCACCGCCTGTGGTCGCACAAAACCTATGAGGCACACGCGTCAGTTCGGTTCCTCTTCGCGCTGGGCGGTGCATTCGCCTTGCAGAACGATGTGCTTAATTGGGCATCCGATCACAGGCGCCATCACCAGCATGTAGACAATAATGACAACGATCCCTATTCGGCTGGTCGCGGTTTTTGGTTCTCGCATATTGGCTGGATTTTGCGCCACTACGACAGCGCGAAAGACGATTTTTCGAATGTAAAAGACCTGCAGCGAGATCCGATTGTCATGTGGCAGCACAGAAACTATCTTCTTCTCGTGCTAATTATGAACATCGGGCTTCCTGCCTTCATCGGCTTTCTTCATGGCGATATCATTGCGGGTCTGCTTTTGGGCGGCCTGCTCCGTCTCGTATTGAGCCAGCATGCGACCTACTTCATAAACTCGTTGGCGCATATGTGGGGCACACGTCCTTATAGCGACAGCAGCTCGGCTCGCGACAACACTCTTCTCGCGCTCATTACCTACGGCGAGGGCTACCATAATTATCACCACACCTTTCAGTGGGACTATCGGAACGGCATTCGTTGGTGGCATTTTGATCCTACAAAATGGTTGATTCGCTCGCTCGAACGCGTGGGTCTTGCTAGTGGCTTGAAGCGCTGCGCGCCTGACAAAATCGAGCGAGCGAAGCTCGAAAGGCAGTTCCAGCTTGCGGCGCAAAAATGCGAGCGTTTAGCAGTCGAAGGCGATTGGCGTTCGCGACTCGAAGCAGAATATGAGGCAATTCTTCACACGGTTCAGCAGTGGGCAGAACACAGGCAAGCCTGGTACGAAGCGAAGGGAAAAGAACTGCAAGAGCACCTCTCGCATCTCGAGAGGCAGCAGCTTAAGGCCCACTACCTCGAATTCAAATACAAATTAAAATTGCAGAAGCAGCGCTGGCAATTAGTCGTGCAAACCCTATCGACTCCGGAGCCTCGAATCGCCTAACAACCTTTTGGCATGCAACATTTTTGCATCCAACCAAGGCGCGCTGCACTAAACGTAGGTCAATTGGAGTAGTCAACATGAGCAATCAGATGACAAGAATGAGAATAACGATGCCCGGCCGCAGACACCACCGCGGTGGCCGAAACCTTGTGAATCGGCTCGCTCTCTGCTGCGCTCTTATGTTTTCACCGGTTTTCGCTCAGGCCGTCGAGGAAGGGGACATGGCGCCTAGTTTTATCGTTCCTTCGATCTACTCCGATAAGCCAGATATCAACCTAGAAGCACTCAGAGGCAAGACTGTTTATGTCGACTTCTGGGCCTCATGGTGTGCCCCCTGCCTGCGCTCGATGCCGGCTTATAATGAACTCTATAATCGCTACCACGAACAGGGGTTAGAGTTCGTCGCAATAAATGTCGACAACCCGATCGAAGATGGCCTCGACTTTCTTCTCGACACGCCGCTAGATTTTTTGATTCCTTCCGACCCCGACGGAGAAGTAACCGAACGGTTCGGCGTCGTTGGCATGCCCACTTCTTATCTCATTGATCCTACGGGCAAGGTGAGGCTCGTTCACATGGGGTTCCGAGACGGAGATATGGTGGAGATAGAGGCTGCAATTCAGGCCGTTCTGGCTGAGTAATGCCGAGGCTAAATTAGTCTCAGGGGCGCCTCGTCGAGCAAGGCGAACTGTTCGCGCAGCTCCAGAATGTGCTCCGCCCAGTAGCGCTGAGTATTAAACCATGGAAAGCTAAGCGGAAACGCCGGATCACTCCAGCGTCGACCCAACCAAGCACTGTAATGCATCAAACGCAGTGCTCGCAGACTCTCTATTAGGCTCAATTCCGACGGCACAAAATCGAAAAATTCGTTGTAGCCCTCAACCAACTCGATGAGCTGCATCTGCTGCTGATCTCTATCGCCTGAGAGCATCATCCACAAATCCTGCATGGCAGGCCCCATCATCGTGTCGTCGAAGTCGACAAAATGTGGGGTATCGTCTCGCCACAGCACATTACCCATATGGCAGTCCCCGTGCAGCCTTAGCATGCGAAGGGGACCGTGAGCATCGAATCGCGCCGCGACTTCGGTAAGCAAATCCGCACTAAGCGTCTCATAAGCGCGTTGCAAATCTCCCTCCAGAAAGCCACTTTGGAGCAAAAACTCTCGACTCTCATTCCCCAAGCGCTCAATGCTTAATTCGCCGCGATGGGCAAATCCGACGCGTGCGCCGACTGCATGAATGCGTGCGACAAAGCGGCCCATCGAGACCAGATCATCGGGGTTTTCAAGGTTGACTGCGCGGCCAGCTAAACGCTCGAAGAGGGAGAAGCGAAAGCCCTCAAAGACGAAAATTGTCTCCTCGTCGAGAATGATTGGGGCAGCGACGGGAATCTCGAGACTATTTAACTCGGCAATAAAGCCGTGTTCCTCTCGGATCTGTGCATCGCTCCAGCGACGAGGACGGTAGAACTTTACAATCAGGCTGCTGCCGTCTTCGAGGCCTACCTGATACACCCTATTCTCATAGCTATTGAGGGCAAACACGCGCGCATCTGCGGCGTATCCGAGTGACTCGACAGCGCTCAATACGAGATCTGGGCTCAACGATGCAAAGGGGTGGGATTGTGCACTCGCTCGGGGCGTTGGGCTCTGCTCCGCCGCGACATTGCCGTTAACCGAAGCCTCTGCCCTATCACGACTACCCTTGCCTATTTCGAAAGTGGCGATGCTACTTGTCCTTAGAGTCAGGCTTGCCACCCACAAGCGACATGGGGAATGGCGAGACGTTGTCGCCATTGCTGATCTTACTTACGCCCGATTTTTCGACTTCATCGATCCGAATGATGGCCTGCATGGGAATGAAGCTGCGGCGTACGCCGGTAAACTCTGTTTTAAGTCTTTCCTCAGAGGGATCGACCAGGACTTGGCTGCGTTCATTAAAAACGTAGTCCTCCACCTCGATAAATCCGTAGAGGTCGCTCTGATAGACCTGCTTCACGAAGACCTCATAGACCTTACCTTGATTGAGGAAGGTGACTTTATATATTTCTGAGGTATTATCCATCTAAATCATACTCTTAAAACCGCATTCTTATGCAGCGACTAAAGTTTAGGGCCTACGAAAAACTGTGTGTGCGCACAGAATGAGTGAGCGCATTGGCAATATTTGGCTAATTCACTAATTTTCAATGCATTATGCGTGAATTCCTAGTTAAGTACCGCAACTTTTTACTGCTATAATCTCGCGCTCGTTGGACTGTCCTCTTTTTAGTGACTAGATTCTTTCATCTGTCACATTAACGCGAGAGACTGAGTCCAAATTCTTACCGATCGACAGCGCTGCCGCGTCGCTAACGCAGAGTCACCACCGGCAGCAGGAGTTATCATGACCGTTCAAATCCAAGACCCACAGTCGGTCTTGCCCATCGCCACCGACAAGCCCGCCAAGGTCAAGTCGAATAACGGCCGCCGTGTCTATATCAAGACCCACGGTTGCCAGATGAACGAATATGACTCAGCGCGCATGCTAGATCTACTCAAAGACCATGAGGGCGCGGTGTTGGTAGACGAACCAGAGCAGGCAGACGTGCTCCTGCTCAATACCTGCTCGATACGAGAAAAAGCACAGGAGAAAGTCTTCCATCAACTCGGCCGCTGGCGCCTGCTAAAGGAAAAGAATCCTGCGCTGAAAATTGCTGTGGGAGGCTGCGTTGCGAGTCAGGAAGGCGCCGCTATTGGCAAGAGAGCACCCTATGTCGACGTGGTGTTCGGGCCCCAGACCCTCCATAAATTACCCGACATGCTGAGCCGCTCGATACCCGGCTCACCCCTTGTCGACATAAGCTTTCCAGAGATTGAAAAATTCGATCATTTGCCGCAACCAGAAGCGACCTCATGCCAAGCGTTCTTATCGGTCATGGAAGGTTGCAGTAAGTATTGCAGCTTCTGTGTCGTACCCTACACGCGCGGCGAAGAGGTGAGCCGCCCGCTCGATGACGTTTTGGCAGAGGCATTCCATCTTGCCGAGCAGGGTGTACGCGAAATTAATTTGTTGGGACAAAACGTTAACGCCTACCGCGGTCTTAGCGATAACGGTGAGATTGCCGACCTCGGGCTTCTGATAAAGTATATGGCGAGCATTGATGGCATCGACCGCCTTCGCTTCACCACCTCTCACCCTATCGAGTTCAGTGAAAACCTCATCCAAACCTACGCACAAGTGCCTGAACTCGTAGACCATCTCCATCTGCCTGTGCAGAGTGGTTCAGACCGCATCCTCGCAGCGATGAAACGAGGCCATACTGCTCTCGAATACAAGTCTATTATTCGCAAGATTCGCGCGATTCGCCCCAACATAAGCCTGTCCTCAGATTTCATCGTGGGCTTTCCGGGCGAAACAAATCGTGACTTCGAAGATACGATGAAACTCATCATAGAAATCGGCTTCGACACGTCGTTTAGCTTTATTTACAGTGCGCGCCCCGGCACGCCAGCAGCCGAACTACCGGATGAAACGCCGGAGCAGGAAAAGAAGCATCGCCTTGCTACGCTCCAATCACAGATTCTGATGCAAGCCAACGCGATCAGCGCAAGCATGGTCGGCAGTGAACAGCGCATCCTCGTCACTGGCGTGTCTAAGAAGGATCCAAGGGATCTGCAGGGCCGTACAGAAAACAATCGAGTGGTTAACTTCCGCTGCGATGATGCGTCGCTGATCGGCGGTTTTGCGACAACTAAAATTACCGACGCGCTACCCAACTCCCTCTTGGGAACTCTTGTTTAATTCTGACAGCCTACTCGGCGACAGAACCTTCGAATTAGGAACGCATGACAGCAGACACTTCGATTAGCAATCACATAGAACTCGAGCCCGACAGCGCCGCTCGCCTCGCCAACCTCTGCGGACGCCTCGACGAACATCTGCGACAGATAGAGAATCATCTCGGAGTCAAAATCACCCACCGTGGCAATAGCTTCAAAATCACGGGGAATGAGGCTGCGGTTAATGCCACGTCTACCGCACTCGCGCATCTTTATGCGGAGACCGCGACGGGTGAGACACTCAATCCTAATGCCATTCATCTGGCGCTAGGAGAAACCTCGCAAGCGCTCGACGGAAACGCAGACACTACAGCCGAGACTTCAAGCGGCGTATTTATTCGCACTCCAAAGTCGTCGGTGAAGCCCCGCAGCCCTCATCAGCGTGAGTATGTAGAAAGCATTCGTCGCCATGACATCAATTTCGGCATCGGCCCCGCAGGCACAGGGAAAACTTACCTGGCCGTTGCCTGCGCGGTAGAGGCGCTCGTTAGCGAACGCGTGAACAGACTCTTGTTAGTCAGGCCCGCGGTCGAGGCAGGGGAAAAGCTCGGCTTTTTACCCGGAGATCTTGCACAGAAAATCGATCCTTATTTGCGCCCTCTCTACGATGCGCTTTATGAGATGCTGGGCTTCGAACGCGTGGGTCGACTCATTGAGAAAAGCGTTATCGAGGTAGCTCCGCTTGCGTATATGCGCGGTCGCACGCTCAACAACTCGTTCATCATCTTAGACGAAAGCCAAAACACCACAACTGCACAGATGAAGATGTTTCTCACTCGAATCGGTTTCGGCTCGACTGCGGTCATCACAGGAGATGCCACGCAGATCGACCTCCCTAAAGGCGAGCGCTCGGGGCTAATTCAGGCCGCTCAGATTCTTAAGGACATCGACGGCATTAGTTTTAGCCACTTCAATTCAAAAGACGTCGTTAGGCACAGGCTCGTGCAGAAAATTGTCGAAGCCTATGATCAGCACGACCTCAAGAGCGTCACCTCGCTCCCTCATCAAGATTCCCGCGGTGATTCATCGCGCAAGAGCGATAGAGAAGAAAGCAGGCATGACCGAGAAAACTAGCTTGGCCCGAGCGCCTCTTGTTTCCGTCGAGATCAGTTCGGCATGGGGGGAAGACAGCGCGGCAGCCGAGGCGTTACCTAACTGGTTGCCTGACCCCGCGTTTTGCGAAAACTGTCTGAGCAGTGGTCTCCGGCGACTGCAAGGCCTACAAAGCGCTTCTCCTAAAGACGACGCCAACCAACCATTGAGCGCCGAACATCCGCCCTCCTTACTGCGGACCTACAGCGTTAGCCTCCGCTTTGCAGAAGGTGTCGAGTCGAAACTGCTCAACACGACTTATAGAGGCCGTAGCAACCCTACCAATGTCCTTTCGTTTCCTATCGCCGAAGAATCCGAACAGTGGCCAACGCCGCTTGAGATGAGCCATTCAGGGGGCGCCGAAGACGCGAATTGCGAGGTCGAGCCTCTAGGTGACCTCGTTTTATGCCCTAGCATTATTGAAAGCGAAGCATCAGCCCAGAACAAGAACCTCGAGGATCATTGGGCACATCTATTAATCCATGGACTATTTCATCTACTCGGTTTCGATCACATCGAAGGAGACGATGCGGAGGAAATGGAATCACTGGAGATAGAGACGCTAAGAAGCCTTGGAATCCCAAATCCGTATTTGTTAGATTAATTGATCATCTAGCCAAATAAATAACCCGTTTAACTGACCCAGCAGCGATCACAGGAGCAGCAGAGAGAGATGTCAGACGACCAATCACCCCTCGATCCGAGACCAAAATCTTGGATCGATAAAATTGCACATTACTTCTCAGACGAGCCAACAGACACAAAAAGTCTACTCGAACTCATTCGCAATGCAGAGCAAGACAAGGTGCTCGACGCCGATGCGCTCAGCATCATCGAAGGGGCGCTTCAGGTATCTAGCATGCAGGTGCGAGACATCATGATCCCCCGCACACAGGTGGTGACAGTTCCCTCCGATTTGGGGCTAAACGAAATCATCGAACTAATAACAAAAGCATCGCACTCTCGATTCCCTGTGATAGGGGAAACTATCGACAATGTAGTCGGCATACTGCTTGCCAAAGATCTACTCCCCGCCATGCTGAACCAAAGCAATACACGCTTCGACATTAAAGACGTAGTCCGCCCTGCTACCTTCGTACCTGAGAGCAAAAGACTTAATGTGCTCCTAAAAGAATTTCGCGAAACGCGCCAGCATATGGCAATTGTCATCGACGAATATGGCAATGTCGGCGGCGTTGTCACCATCGAGGACGTGCTCGAGCAAATAGTCGGAGAGATTGAAGACGAACACGATGTGGATGACGACAGCTTTATTAAGAAGTTCGACGAGCATAATCACATCGTGAAGGCGCTCACGCCTATCGACGAATTCAATGAGTATTTTTCTACTGACTTCAATGAACAGGAATCAGCCACCATCGGCGGTCTGGTTTTACAGCGCTTTGGGCACATACCTGAGCGCGATGAGACGACCCGCATCGGCAATTTTACGATTACCATCCTAAATGCAGATAGCCGGCAGATAAAACTATTAAAAGTGACGACTGAAACGGAAGAGTAGCCTATCGGGCGAGTGGAGTCCTGTTTACCTCGCGCGAGCTAAGGTATCCTTAGAAGCCGTGCGGGTCATTCCCTCACCTACACCTATGAAAGCGTCTGCCGAGGATTTGGCTAGCGCGTAAAGACTACAGAGACAGCATGAAGACCATCGACGAGAACTACCCCGCACAAGATGTAGAAGTTGCCGCACAGGCTTACTGGGACGCTCACGACTGCTTTAGGGTGACCGAAGACCCAAACAAAGAGAAATTCTACTGCTTATCCATGTTCCCCTACCCAAGTGGCCACCTCCACATGGGCCATGTGCGTAACTACACCATCGGTGATGTCATTTCGCGCTACCAGCGCATGCTCGGTAAGAACGTTCTACAGCCCATGGGCTGGGACGCCTTCGGCCTCCCCGCAGAAAATGCGGCAATGAAGAACAACGCCGCACCCGCAGAATGGACCTACGGCAATATCGATTACATGCGCGAGCAATTGAAGCGCCTAGGCTACGCCTATGACTGGAGCCGCGAAGTGGCGACCTGCCACCCTGACTACTATCGCTGGGAACAGTGGTTCTTTACTCGACTTTTCGAGCAGGGCCTAGTCTACAAAAAAGAGGCAGAGGTAAACTGGGATCCGGTTGACCAGACCGTGCTTGCCAACGAACAAGTTGTCGATGGTCGCGGCTGGCGCTCGGGCGCTCTGGTCGAGCGCCGCAAAATCCCCCAGTGGTTCATCAAGATTACCGATTTCGGTGACGAACTGCTCGACGACCTCAATGAACTCGACGGCTGGCCTGACAAAGTAAAGACCATGCAGGCAAACTGGATCGGTCGCTCTGAGGGCGTCGAACTCGACTTCACTGTGCAGGACGAGGCGGACACAGCGCTGAGCATGCTATCCGTTTACACGACAAGGCCAGATACGCTTATGGGCGTGAGTTACGTCGCCGTGGCGGCGCAGCACCCCCTGGCACTCAAGGCTGCCGAAACAAATCCAGCCCTTGCGAAGTTCATCGCCGAACAAAGCAACATCAAGGTTGCCGAGGCAGAGATGGCGACGATGGAAAAACTCGGTATGGACACAGGACGCCGAGCAATCCATCCGTTGACCAACGAAACTGTGCCGATCTATGTCGCTAATTTTGTCCTCATGAACTACGGATCGGGAGCCGTCATGGCTGTTCCGGGCCACGATCAACGAGACTGGGAGTTCGCGCAAAAATACTCTCTTCCCGTGCATCAAGTCATCGCACCCGCCGCTGGCGAGGAATGCGACCTAAGCGTGGCTGCCTATACCGAAAAAGGCACACTCATCAATTCGAACGAATTCGATGGGCTAGATTTCGAACAGGCCTTCGCTGCCATCGAAGCCAAGCTATCGGGCATGGGCAAAGGCAAGAAAACGGTTAATTTCAGACTCCGTGACTGGGGTGTGTCGCGCCAGCGCTACTGGGGCGCGCCAATTCCTATAATTCACTGTGACACCTGCGGCGCCGTTCCCGTGCCAGATGATCAACTACCCGTGCGCCTCCCCGAAGACATCAAGATGGACGACGGAGGCTCGCCACTGGGCAAACTAGCCGAGTTCGTCAACACCGAGTGCCCTCGCTGCAAAGCGCCGGCAAAACGTGAAACCGATACGTTCGACACGTTTATGGAGTCGTCGTGGTATTACGCCCGCTACGCCTGCCGCGACCAAGATAACGCAATGCTCGACGAACGCGCTGACTATTGGCTCCCTGTGGACCAATATATCGGCGGCATTGAGCACGCGATTCTGCACCTACTCTACGCTCGCTTTTTCCATAAGCTGATGCGTAATGCAGGTCTGGTGACCTCAGACGAACCCTTTGCGCAATTATTGACCCAAGGCATGGTGCTCAAAGACGGCACCAAAATGTCTAAGTCCAAAGGTAATACAGTAGACCCTCTGTCGCTAATCGAACGCTACGGCGCCGACACCGTTAGGATGTTTACAATGTTCGCGGCACCACCCGAGCAGTCACTCGAATGGTCAGATAGCGGCGTTGAAGGCAGTCATCGTTTCCTCAAACGACTCTGGCGCATAGTCGCTAATCACACACCGGTCAGCCGCATAGATTTTGCTAAAGAAACGCTGAACCCAGATCAGCAGGCGCTGCGCTTCAAAACCCATCAAACACTTGAAAAAGTGACCGACGATTTCGGCCGAAGACATACCTTCAATACCGCTATCGCCGCGACCATGGAGTTATTGAATGCCGTTTCCAAATACGCGGAGGCTAATACAAGCGAAGTCGATAAGGCGGTAATGCAAGAGGCCCTCGAGATTTCTATTGCCATGCTCGCCCCAGTGGTTCCACATTTCTGCCATGCGCTCTGGAGCTATCTAGGTGGTGAAGGCGCTGTTATGGATGCCGCGTGGCCGGAGGTCGATAGCCGCGCTCTGGTTCAGGACACGATGACAATGGTCATTCAAGTGAATGGCAAGTTACGCAGTAAGTTAGATGTTGCCAAAGACACAAGCAAAGAACAGCTAGAGGCGCTAGCGCTAGCAGACGATACAGTGCAAAAATTTATTGCTGAGCTTACCGTTCGAAAGGTTATTGTCGTGCCAGGCAAGCTTATTAATGTCGTCGCGACTTAGACCGGCGCCGTTGGGAGAGTCAGGGGACGCTTTATGCAGTCTTTCACACACGTAACTCACTGGCTGCCTAGATGCGGCATTGCATTTGCGCTCACACTTGCGCTCACCGCCTGCGGGTATAGCCTGCGTGGCAGCGAGCAGGCGACTACCACGCTTTCTCAGATCGACTTAATCACCTCAAGCCCGAGTGACCCTCTGGTTATTGAGCTGATCGGCGCGCTTGAGGGACTCTCTGTCGATGTTACCGTCACTAGCGACGGTGCGACGCAAGATGCCAGCTCGATCGTTTTGAAGGTGGGTGACGAGCGCCTGGATCGACGCGCCGTATCGGTCAACTCGCGCGCGCGTGCCGCACAGTACGAACTCTCTCTTAGCACTCAGTTCACGCTTTCAGTTGCCTCGAAAGTCGTCTTGGATGCCGTCGAAGTCAGTGTGCAGAGCGAGTATTTTGAAGAGATCGAGAACCTCGCGGGCACCCAGGACGAAATCACGCTTCTCACTCAAGAGATGCGCCGCAGCCTTGTGCTGCAAATAATTCGGCGCGCCAGCGCAGCGATTCGGTGAGGAAGCAAGTTTGGAAATAAGCTCCGGACAGCTCAATGCTCAGCTAAGGCCTCCTAACCGAGCGCTCTACTGGGTGTCCGGCGACGACCCTCTCCTCATGCTCGAAGCGGGCGACGCAATTCGTTCTTTCCTTCGAAAACAGGGTTTCGAACAGCGCGACCTATTCCATGTAGATAAAAATTTCGATTGGAATAACTTCTTCCAGCTCACGAGCAGCCTTTCTCTATTCGCAGAAAAACGTGTCATCGAACTACGATTCGCTTCCGCAAAGCCTGACGAAGAAGGCAAGAAAGCACTGCAGCATTTTATCGACAATCCGAGCGCTGATATCGCAGTCATGATTATCGGACCGAAACTAGACAAAGCCACCACCTCAACAAAGTGGTTCGGCAACCTTACGGCCAATGCGCTATTAGTTAAAGTTTGGCCACTAAAACGCGAGGAACTTCCGAACTGGCTAAACACGAGACTCAAAGCTGCCGGAATATCAGCGAGCAGAGACGCCGTCGCGATGCTTGCCGACAGAGTTGAGGGAAACCTGCTTGCGGCAGTGCAGGATATAGAACGAATAAAGTTAGCCTACGCAGACAATAAAGGCACAGCAAAGCAGTTAGAGGCGAGCGATATCGCCGACTTTGTGAGCGATAATTCTCGGCTCACGAGTTTTGACTTAATCGACGCGACGCTCCTCGGGGAGACGAGTCGAGCTCAAAAAATTCTTCAAGGATTGAGAGCCGAAGGTGTGCACCCCCTGCCGATTCTGGCAACTTTTACCCGCGAGCTCGATAGCCTCTTACCGATGCTGGCGCAAAAAGAGCAGGGACAAACGAGTGAGGTGATTATGCGAAACGCACGCGTTTGGTCCAACCGCAAAACTGCGGTAACAAGTAGTCTGGCTCGCCTAAGCAAATCCGAGGCTTGGCAGTTGCTCCATCACGCACGGTTAATCGATGGCGCGATTAAGGGCATGAATCTGGCGAACCCTTGGGACGAACTCAGCCTACTCTCACTCAGACTAAGTGGCGCTTCGCCCACTTCGAAGCGCCGCTAGGCGAAAGATTCCTCAGCGTGGCTACTGCAGACCTCGTCTAAGCAGAAGCGGCTCGATGGACGCCTCTCTCCCCCTAAAGTCCATAAACAAACTCATAGCATCACGGCTGCCACCCTTGGAAAGCAAAGTATTTCTAAAATGGTCACCGTTGGCTCGGAGCAATCCGCCGTTCTCTTTAAACCATTCGACGCTGTCGGCATCTAGCACTTCGCTCCAGATGTAAGAGTAGTAGCCTGCCGAGTAGCCTCCCATAATGTGTGAAAAATAGGCGCTTTTATAGCGTGGGGGAACCTGTCTGATATCCAGTCCAGCCCTAGCCAACGCGTCTGCTTCAAATTGAGGAATCTGATCGGCGCTGGGCACTTCATTGGGCGCCAACTGGTGGAGCGCCTGATCAAGAACCGAGGCGGCTAAATACTCCGATGTCGAGAAGCCTTGATTAAACTTCTGGGCCGAGAGCACTTTATCGAGCAGCGCCTGGGGCATGGGCTCTCCGGTTTCGTAATGTATGGCGTAATTGGCGAGCACTTCCGGCCACGTCGCCCACATCTCATTCACCTGTGACGGGTATTCAACGAAGTCACGAGGTACCGACGTGCCGGAAAAATACGGATATTCAACATCGGAGAACAATCCGTGCAGCGCATGTCCAAATTCGTGGAAAAGCGTCGTCACTTCGTCGAAGGTCAGGAGCGTCTCTACACCCTCCGCAGGTTTTGTGATGTTTAGATGATTCGCGACGACGGGGCTGGTTCCCATCAGACCATTCTGCGGCACGTAAGCGTTCATCCACGCACCGCCGCGCTTAGTGGGACGAGCATAGAAATCGCCGATAAAAATACCCAACTTCGTCCCTGCTGCATCGAATACATCGAAGACACGAACATCGTCTTGGTAGACCGGCAGATCAAACCGCTCGGCGAAAGTGATTCCGTAAAGCTTCTCTGCAGCAAAGAAAACACCGCGCTTGAGCACATTATCCAGTTCGAAATAGGGGCGTAGCTGTGATTCATCAAACGCGTAGCGCTGCTGTCGCAGCTGCTCGCCGTAGAACTGCCAATCCCACGCCTCCAGCTCGAAGTCTTCTCCACTGGACTCAATTATCTCTTGTAGGTCTTCCGCTTCGCGTCTTGCATTCGCAGCAGCGGGAGGCGCGAGAGAAGCTAGTCGCGCATTAACCGCATCGACCGTGAGCGCCGTGGCGTCTTCGAGCACATAGTCAGCATGGGTTGGATAGCCTAAGAGATTGGCCCGCTCCACTCGCAGTCGAAGCACTGTAGACAACACCTGCCTATTATCAAACTCCCCTCCACGGGTTCCGCGTGCGACGGACGCGCGATGTATCGCCTCTCGAACCTTGCGATTTTGCAGACTACTCAGCGCGGGTTGACCACTCGTGTTAAGGAGAGGCAATACATATTTCCCGTCATAGCCTCTCTCGACCGCCTCCTTTGCCGCAGCAACTATGAGCGCCTCATCAAGGCCGGCTAACTCTTCGCGAGTGTCGACCACGACCGCCATCGCGTTAACCTCATTGAGCACGTTCTGACTAAACTGCGTCTGCATCAGAGCCATCTCAGCGTTGATCTCTTTTAAACGACGTTGCTGATCAGGACCGAGTGCTGCGCCGGCGCGGACAAAGTCGGTGTAATACTGTTCAACCAAACGCAGCGCTTCAGCATCTAACCCAAGCTCTGTTCTACGTGCAAAGACACTCTCAACGCGGGCGAATAATTTGGGATTCAAAACAATCGAGTCGTCGTGTGCGGCGAGTTCAGGCGCGATTTCCTGCTGTATTCTCTGCAGTTCATCGTTGGTGTGCGCGCCCGCGAGCGCGAAAAAGACGCGACTCACTCTATTGAGTAACTGCCCTGAGACTTCAAGTGCCAAAAAGGTATTCTCAAAACTTGGCGCCGCATCCTGCTCGGCAATCGCCTCCGCTTCAGCCTTTTGCTGCGCCATGCCGGCTCTGAAAGCGGGCAAATAGTGCTCGCTTTTTACCCTGTCGAAGGGTGGATACTGAAGATCGAGATCGCTCTCTTCGGCAAAAGGATTAGCCTCAAGAGGAATCGAGATCGTGGTCTGCGCAGCTATGGAGGCGCTGGTCAAACCTACCGCTATCGCAATACATGCAAGTGATACTTTCATTATCGAGCCTCTCTTTTGATCCGAATTTTTAACTCTCATTGCTCCGCATTTCCTCATCCGCAACCTTGCGCGGCCTCGGCAAAAAGACCATTAAATCTATAAGTCGCTTCGTAATTTGACCTCATCTTAGTGAAGCCAATACGTCGTAGTCCTATTGTAAATAAACAATGATGATGGCCGCCGGACAAATAAAGCGAATATAGAACGGCCAAACCTTCCAAAAGAAGCCGGACGCCGCTTTAGGTGAACCCTGCTTAATCTCTTCAAGGATAGCCGAGCGATTCCATATCCAACCGGTGAACAGACAGAAAAATAGCCCCAGCAATGGCTGACTCATTTCAGTAGTTACGGTGACCACCCATTCAAACAGCAAGTCGAAATTAAACACGATCACGAGCGAAATCACTGCAATTATCGAGCCGAGCAGCATTGCTGCCGCAGGTCTGCGAACCCCTTGAGACTCAACGACAAACGAGACCGGCACCTCGAGCATAGATATCGACGACGTGAGCGAGGCGATTGTCATCAGCGCGAAAAAGGCGAAAGCGACGAAACCGCCGATAGCCCCCATATTGTCGAACAGTGCCGGTAACACTGAAATGATCAGGCCAGGACCCGCGATCAAGCCGCCCTGAGCATCGAAAATCTCAACACCGCTTGCGAGCGCTACATACATGGCAGGTAAAATGAGGAGGCCTGCAAGCACTGCTATTCCCACATCGAGTAGCGCAACAAGACTTCCGATTACAGGCAGATTTTCGTTCTTGCTAATGTAAGAGCCGTACACGAGCATCGTGCCTACGCCGAGGGACAGTGAAAAGAACGCTTGCCCCATAGCGCTGACGAGAAGCCCTGGCTTGGCGAAGACAGTAAAATCTGGCACCAAATAAGCGCGCAGACCCTCCATAGCACCCGGCAGCGTAAACACGTAGCCAATTAGCAACACGAGAATAAGAACCAAAGACGGCATCAAACGAGTGGCCCACTTCTCAATTCCTTCCTTGACCCCTGCACTAATAATAAAAATAGTAAGAAGCATGAAGCTGATAACAAAAATTGAATTGCGCAGGATACCGTCCACCGTCAACCAATCTGACAGGGCCTCTAAACCAGCGACGTCCGCAATCGGCTGTAGTAAAAAAGCTAGCATCCAACCGCTGACAATAGCGTAAAAACTCAGAATAAAACTCACGGTCACTATGCCTAGTCCGCCTACCACCGAACCAAATAACTTACTCTTGGGACCCGTAGCGATGGTTCTCAACGCCGTTACGCCATTAGCACGCGCGTGACGACCTATTATCAGTTCTGCCATCAGCGCGGGATAGGCTAGAGCAAACGCGAGCAAGAGGTAGGCAAATAAAAACGCTGCGCCACCGTTGCTTGCGGCGTTGGTAGGAAACCCCCAGATATTACCCAGACCGACTGCCGAGCCTGCGGCGGCCATGAGAAAGCCGAATCGAGATGAGAATTCGCCGCGTGGACTCGCCATAGTTTTTATCCTTCTTCACGTTTGCGCTGCTCGTCCGGCAGAATTCGACGCTGTTTGGTGTTCCTAATTGCTCAAGAATGACTAGGGTTGCTCGTAGGAGTCGAGCAGAAATCGCGCCCTAGCGGGGTCAATTAACTTAAAAATCACGTTAGAAATGACACTTACCGAACCATTTAAATTCACTTCGAGTGAAGGAATAGTAAACCTACCCACGTTGCTGTCGAACGTGGCTATACCATCGAATGCTGCCTGCCTCGGTATAACGCTCTCTTGATTCGCCTGAATCACAAACCCGAGGTCAGACGCTACGGAGCTAAAATTTAAACTAACGATGTCGCTACCGTTATCGATATTGACGCTCGTAATTAGCAATCCCGTGCCGCTTTCGTAGACGTGAGCAGCAGCGCTAAAACGCTCCGTGACCTCAACGTTCATATAAACAAATGACGAAGGATTGTCGTAAAACTCTGAGAAATAAGGCGCGCTAGGCGCTTTTGCGCCTAAGTTAACAAAGCGCAGTTCATCGATCGCATCTAGCACTGCCATCCCATCGCTGAGAACGGTGCCGAATACGGTAAAGCCGCCGTTGTTCGCATCGAGATTTGCGCTGTTGTCAGCAAGGTTTACAAACCATTGATTAGTCGCGCTGTCAGGATCGCCATCGACTTTAGCCATAGCGACGGTGCCACGCACATTAGAGGCACCGAATTCATTCACTACGGTCTCCCCAACAGGAATATCGATCGGGCCTTCGAACAATTTGAATCGATATGCACCGCCCTGAACCACAAAATTATCGACGACGCGATGCAGGTAGGTGCCGTTAAAATCATTGCGATCGACGTAGCCGAGAAAATTCGCCACTGTAAGGGGCGCTGATTCGTCCAGCAGCTCAATCGAATAGTCGCCAACGCTCGTACTCACCCGTACGATAGTTCCGGCAAGCGACGCGGTGCTGATGAAAACGCTGAATAAGACAAAAATCGCGCAGCGCGCGCTAAGCGTAGTTTTTGCAGAGCAATGGGTAACGAAATGAGACATAAAATGCACTTGAAGGCTGAGTGTTAAGAGATATTGTAACTGCGGCATCGCTATGGCGCTACAGGGTAACAGCAAGACGTAGAATCGCCGCCTTTTTAGGCAAAATATAGAGAGCAGGTAAGACACTGTGGTATCTTCGCGCCTCGCATCGGCCAGCGCACGCGCTGCCTGTTCCTTCAGTGCCAAAACAATGAGTAAAGCTCCACTTAAAACGAGTATGGATAACCAGTGAACACGAAACAGCAGTCTTTCCAACGTGCAGGCGACGAGAACTCGAGCCGGCTTGGTATCGGCATAGACTACGGCACAAGCAACAGCGCAGCAGCATTATTCGATGGCGTTAAGGTGACTGTCATTACCCTAGAGGAAGCGGCTAAGATCATGCCGAGTGCCACTTATATTAACCGCGAGTATCAAATAGTCACCGGGCAGGCTGCCATCGAGGAGTATGTCCGCAGTAATACCGGCCGAACGGTCGAGCTCAGCGCAGAGATCCTCGGGGAGGGGCGCACCTCTACCGGACAAATTGGAGATCACGGCTTGCCCGAAGAAGCCTCAACCTCGCTGATCTATGGACAGTCCCTCGTCGATGGTGGGCAACAGGGGCGCCTCTTTAGAGGTGTAAAACGATTGTTGGGTAACAACGAGTCACAACGGCTCATGGTGTTCGACAAACCTTTCCGCCTAGTTGCACTGATCACCCCACTGCTACTGCGCATACGCAGAGCAATCGAAGCACAGCTGCCTCCGGGAGTAAGCCCGACACCAATTATCGATCACGCCTGCATCGGACATCCGGTTAATTTCGAAGGATCCCAAAGCGACAGGAATCGCGCAGCCCTGAGCGCGCTGTCAGAGAGCTACGGCTACGCGCAATTTACCCGCCAGAGCTTCTATCCGGAACCGAATGCTGCAGCGCTGAGCTATCTCCACGCTAACCCGCAGCTTCGAACCAAAACGCTCCTAGCTGTCGACTTCGGAGGGGGCACGCTTGACCTCTGCGTCATCAAGCATACACAGGAAGATTTTGAAGTAATAGCGACACACGGCATTGGCTTAGGCGGTGATCATATCGACCAGCTCCTCTTCAGAGAGCTAATTTTCCCTTTACTCGGTAAAGGTGAACGCTGGCGACGGGCGGGAGAGGACAGGGAAATCGAAACACTCTTCCCCTTCGAAGACTATGAAGATCTTCTGCTCAATTGGGCGGTGAGCTATATGCTCAATCAGAATAAATACACGACACCGCTACATCAGAGGATTCAGGAAGGCGACGAGGCTTCGGTAAAATTTCAGCGCCTTTATGACCTCATCAAAAATAATCACAGCTACCTCGTTTTCCAGTTACTCAAAGAGCTGAAAGCAGACCTATCGCGCAAAGAGTCGGCCAGTCTCGACATACCGGAACTCGATATCGAACTAACACTGACCCGCGCTCAGTTCGAAAGCATGATCTCGGGGCTAATGGTGAAATTTGAGCATGCCATCGACGACACGCTCTCGCGCGCAGGAATAGACGATAGCGAGATCGAACTCGTTATTCGCACAGGAGGCTCCTCGTTAATCCCTGCAGTGAAGCGCATCCTCGAAGAACGTTTCCCTGGAAAAGTTGTAGAGCACGACCCATTCACGAGTGTTGCTGCTGGTCTAGCAATTGCGGAATACCTGGGTGCGTCTAATACTGGCGAGGCTTAGGGCACTGCAACCTGAAGTGAATCTGCGCCCATTGCGAAAGTGATGCTTTCGATGTTCCCGCCCCGCTCGACATTCAAGAGATTAGACTGATCAGGCCAGACATCGCGTAGCACGCTATTGATAATGCGCAGCTTTAACGCCTTGCCGATGTGCCTTGCAGCGAAGCCCGGCACTTCTTGGTAAACCCAAAGGTATTGACCGTCGATTTCCTCACCGAGGTAGAGAGGGGTTAACTCCTGTAATGACGCGCTATCATCAATAGCCACAGCAAAGCGATTGACCACATAACTGCCAAAAAGAGCACGCGAATCAGCGGATTCAATGATGTCTTGCTTGGTGCCAAATACAACACTTGCGGCATGTTCGGCGTCGTGAAGAAATAGTCTGTGTATTATTTCTAGACTGCCGGTATTGGGATTGAACAGCAGTCTTGTAACCGCCGTTTTCTGTTGATGGGCATAGCTCGGGTTACTGAAAACAATCAGCAGTGCAGCGAATAAAAACGAGCAAGCCCGCTTCAGCGCGGGCGTGCCTGTAATGGGAAAAGCTGAGCTAGTTTGCGCTCTCATCATCCCCATTCTCGTCCTCATCACTATCAGCTTTTAGCTCCGTCTTAATGTCCTGCATAATGTCGCGCGAGACACGACTACTGCTAGCAGATGCCTTGAAGCTTTCGATTCGTGAGGGCACTAGTCGGCGTGGATAGAGGTTATTTTCTATGTCTGCATCGGCTGTTTCCATATTTGGATCGATGGTGAGTGAAACGATTTCGCGCTCGGTTACGATAAGCTTTTTAACTGCCTTAGGCGATCGCCGCCAAATCTCTGCGGGATAGCGAATCTGCTCGGTCACGCCATCAGCATATTCGATGTCGAGTATGATCGGCATTACCAAGCCACCCTTATTAGCGAATTCCACCAGATAGTAATTGCGGTCTTCACTTACTGCCTTATCGAGCGTTTCTCGCTCCCAGTCCTCAAGCCCTTCGAGGAAAGAATTGTAGGCATTGCGCTCTTTATTTGTGACTGTAAATTCGTCGTTCTCATCATAGAAATCACGGATGTCGGGGTTGCGCTCTACCCACGTGCGCATACCTGCAGCGCGGTTACGCTCGCTAAACAACGAAGGTGAGAAGGCCTTGTCGTCCTCACGCTCACGCGCGAAGTCAATGTCAGGATTCTCCGTATTCATCTGCATTTGGTACACGCGCTCTAAAGAGATATCAACGTGGTCTGTGGTGTAAAACCAGCCGCGCCAAAACCAATCCAGATCGATGCCCGACGCTTCTTCCATCGTGCGGAAGAAGTCAGAGGGCGTGGGACGCTTAAATTCCCAACGCCGCGAATATTCTTTAAACGCGAAATCAAAAAGCTCGCGCCCCATAATTGTTTCGCGCAAAATATTCAGCGCCGTTGCCGGTTTAGAATAGGCGTTCGGCCCAAGTCGCAGCACACTGTCTGACTGCGTCATCACGGGTACTTGATTACTCGACACCATGTAATCAACGATATAGCGCGGTTCAACGCCCCAAGGAATCTCGGCATCCCATTCGCGGCCAGCGACCCCGTCGAGATAGCTGTTGATGCCTTCGTCCATCCACGTCCACTGACGCTCGTCAGAGTTAACGATCATTGGGAAATAGAAATGTCCAACCTCGTGAATCACCACACCAATAAGGAATCGTTTCTCAGCAAGTGTGTAGGTGCGGCTGCCGTCCTCCTGCAGCGTCGTGCGCGGGCCATTGAAGGTAATCATCGGATATTCCATGCCGCCGACAAAGCCGATATTGACGGATTGCGCGGTAGGATAGGGATAATCGAATGAGAACCGGCTATAAACTTCGAGCGTGTGTATTACCGATTCTGTTGAGTATTTTGCCCAAAGGTCACCGCCCTCTTTTGGCCAGAAGGACATCGCAAGCACGAGCTCCTGCTCGGCGCCTTCCTGCCGGTAGCCCTTGGCATCCCAGATGTATTTGCGTGACGAAGACCACGCGAAATCGCGCACGTTTTTGGCACTAAAACGCCAAGTCTTTGTTTCGTCGGTGCCTTCAACTTCGTTTGCTAAGGCCTCCTCAGGTGTGACAATCAACACCGGTCGCTCTGCCGTTTCTGCCTCTCGGAGGCGGCGACGCTGCTCATCGGTAAGCACTTGACTCGCGTTCTCAAGCTCCCCCGTCGCAGCAACGATATGATCGGCTGGAACCGTCATAGCAACGTCGTAGTCGCCAAATTCAAGTGTGAACTCACCCGAGCCCAAGAATTCCTTATTCGTCCAGCCTTCGTAGTCGGTATAGGCGACAAGGCGTGGAAACCATTGGGCGAGAGCATAAATAGTATTGCCGTTTTCACCTTCGTCGGCAAAATATTCGTAGCCTGCGCGCGGGCCTATGACGTCGCCGTTAACAATGTTGTAGGCATAATCGATCTTAAAATCTACCTTAGCACCAGGCCGCAGAGGACGGACCAAATCGACTCTCATCAACGTGCCTACGATAGTGTGACTTAACGCATTACCCGACCCATCGACAACCGACTGAATGTCGTAGCCAAGTTCGGCCTCTTCCATGTATTGAATTTCTCGGAGCTGTCCGAGACTCACGCGCGCAGGCGATCCTGGCTCGGGGCTAGAACGGTTAAAGGTCTCACTGAGCTGCGCGATGGAATCATTACGGAACCGATTCTGATCCAATTGCAGCCACAGGTAATTCAGCGTGTCGGGAGAATTATTCTGGTAGGAAATCGATTCGCTGCCCTGAATACTGTGCGTATCCTCATTGAGGGTTACGTCAATCTTGTAATC
>Ga0222714_10000483_pt1 | contig 45455 bp, 46 predicted proteins | sample C33_3DmetaG_FD_165048 | JGI IMG/M metagenome (GOLD analysis project Ga0222714, IMG submission 165048) | Estuarine water microbial communities from San Francisco Bay, California, United States - C33_3D | ecosystem: Environmental > Aquatic > Marine > Unclassified | place: USA: California...
GATTGCCGCCGAAGAAGAGAACCAGCAGCGCCTGCAGGTCAAAAAATTGGTCGAGCAGTACGATATTGTGATGAGCGACTCGGACGGAACGCAGTGAACTTAGCCCCCTCGCTTCACTTCATTGCCAAGGCCTGCTTAATCTGTGCGGGTGTGATTTTTGTATGGCTTTTTACCGCACCGACAACACGCGCTCACGACATCGATGTCACCGGTGTTGCGCGGCTATTCTTGGATGAGCGCGCAGAAACTAGTCAGGCAAACGCATCAGACGGCGACGCCGAAAGTGTGTACGGCTATAGCCTGTCGATAGTTGATGCCAAAGTTCCGCCGCTAATTCAGTTCGAAAAAGTCCTACCACAGCGCTGCACGCCTCAAGCACCAACCCCAAACAGCTACCATTTTAGCTGCAATCCAAGGCTTTCAAGCGAAGATTCCCTGCTTTTCCCCTGGGCGCTCGCGGGTGTTGTTTTGGTAGCAAATTGGCATGACGGTAGTAGCCACTCTAGCTATTTCCGCGGCGATGGCGTTTTCGTTGAAATCCCTCTCGCCGACGTGTGCGCACCTAGCGCAGCGCTAGGCAGACTCGCACTGCGCTATCTCGAGCTTGGCATCGAGCACATCTTACTGGGATTCGATCACTTGCTGTTTGTCGTCGGGTTGATGCTACTTCTTGGCAAGGCAGGAAGCACGGCGAGATATCTAAAAACAATCACCGCTTTCACCCTCGCACACAGCGTGACGCTTGCTGCGGCAAGTCTTGGGCTTATTCTCATCCCCTTCGCCCCCGTCGAGATACTCATCGCGCTTTCGATCATCTTGCTTGCGCGGGAGGCTCTTTTCGCGCAGCGCGCTCAATTTTCACTCAGTTATCGCTACCCTTGGGTCGTCGCTTTCATCTTCGGGTTGATCCATGGCTTGGGATTCGCAAGCGCGCTGGGCAACTTAGGGCTAAACCCCGACGATATCCCAGTCGCGCTGCTATTTTTTAATCTTGGCGTCGAGGGTGGACAGCTTTTGACTATTCTCGCCTGCCTGACGCTCGCCCCTGCTCTTCTCGCGGCTGTCAGGCGAGTCCGGGGTGTGCAGTGGCTAGGTAGCCCAGAGCATACGGCGCTGGTTGCAATAACCGCGCTGACGTATCTGCTCGGCGGCATCGCGACGTATTGGTTCATCGAGCGCCTCCCCTCGCTCTGGGTTTAACGCTACCACTAATTCCGTTTGACATTCAGTGGTTTAGGGGTATCATGCAGCCCGCTTGAAAGTAAGCACTCTTTATTTTCCCATTTCGATGTCTTCAGTAGCACCTCGTCCTGTAAGTTAATAAGTGTACCGCCGAATTTCTAGCACGACCCCCTCACGGGAATATTTAATACGAAAAGCAGGAACAAGTTATGTCAGACAAAATTACTGGAACAGTTAAGTGGTTCAACGAAAATAAAGGTTTTGGATTCATCGAGCGCGAAGGCGGCCCAGACGTATTCGCACATTTCAGCGCTATCCAGAGCACTGGTTACAAGACGCTTGCTGAAGGTCAGCGCGTTGAGTTCATCGTAACTGACGGTCAGAAAGGCCCACAGGCTGAGCAAATCGTCGCGCTGTAAGGCCGACCGATTGCATTGCTGTCGCCAGCTTTAATGCTAGATCGACAGTCAGAGAAAAGGCGAGCGCACAGCTCGCCTTTTTTTTGGCCTCGCCTTGGCGACAAACGATGGCTTCTCCCAGTGGTTTTACGCGATGAATTCACACAATGCTTCAGTAGCCCTAGCGACTCGCGTATCATGATACAGATCCATTCTCGAACCAAAGCCGTTACTAGCACTATGAAAAGCCTCGCTCCGCTCTCACGCAAAATTTACCTAACCTGCACTCTTTTCGCCGCAGCACTACTTTCGTTATTTTCAGGCATAAGTACTGCTAGCGAGGCAGATCTTTCAGGCTCCACTGGCGGCATTTTCCTTGAAGTCTATAGCAGACTTAGCCCTATCGAGATCAACACGATTCACAGTTGGGAAATCGTCCTCAGCGATGCAGAGGGTCCGATCAGCGGTGCGACGCTCGAAATTGTTGGTGGTATGCCAGAGCATAATCACGGGATGCCAACGCAGCCGCAGGTCACCGAAGAATTGACTCCGGGCCGCTATCTCCTCGAAGGCGTGCGTTTCCATATGCCCGGACTCTGGCGCATGACCGCAAGCATTGGTACGACAAAGTCTCAGGGGCGTCCACCCTCGGTCGTCGTAATCGACTTTACTCTGTGATCAGAAGGTGACGTTATGACACCCTCTCCAACTCCTAGCCTCTCACAACCCCCAAGGCTTTCCAGAACCAGTAAGATCGGTATCGGACTTGGTATCATCGCTGTGCTCGGAGGTCTAGGGTGGAACTATTTCTCAATTCCCACCTCTGATCAGTGGAGCGAAGAAGAGAGGCGCCTTATTGCCTCACTTTCACTAGACCAACTCCCCCCATTGCCTGCGGACCCAAGTAACGCGAAGACTGAAGATCCGAGTGCTATCGCGCTAGGTCACGCGTTGTATTTCGATACACGACTCTCAGCAACCGGCGCAGTCGCCTGCGCAACCTGCCACAAGCCCGAGCTCATGTTCACCGACGGACTCAAGCTTGCCGTCGGGGCCGGTGTTGGCGACAGGCATACGCCGAGCCTCGTAGGCCTCTCCTATAGCCCTTGGTTTTATTGGGATGGGAGAAAAGACAGCCAATGGGCGCAGGCAATAGCCCCGCTCGAGGCTAAGCATGAGCACGCAACCACGCGCAGCGACCTTGCGCGATTAATTAAAAGTGATGCGAACTACGCCTCACTCTATGAGGCGGCGTTCGGCAGCTTGCCGGAATTCGAAATTCCGGCTGACGCCTCACCCTTGGGCGATGACAGCGAGCGTGCGGCTTGGCTGAGCCTGTCCGATGATGAGCAGCACTCGATCTCCAAAGTTTTTGCAAACATCGGTAAATCGCTGGCTGCCTATCAGCGTAAACTGCTGCCTGGGCGAGCGCGTTTCGATGACTACGCAGAACGTATGCTCGGTGATGATTCGGCGAAAGTTAACCAAGGCGACGTGCTTAGCGTCACAGAACTTCAAGGGCTTCGTCTCTTTATCGGCAAAGCCATGTGCGTAACTTGCCACAACGGTCCGCTATTTACTAACCACGAGTTCCATAATACCGGCGTTCTCGCAAATCCCGGCGAACTCCCATCGATGGCACGCTACGATGGCATCCGCACCGCGCGGCTCGATCCGTTTAACTGCCTCGGCGAATTCAGCGACGCCGAAAATTCTGAGTGCATAGAGCTGCGATTCGCGCGCGATACGAATGACCTCGTCGGCGCACACAAAACTCCTACGCTTCGCAACGTCGATCTCACTGCACCTTACATGCACGGCGGACAAATTGCAGATCTCGCTGCGGTTATGCGTCACTATAACGAGGCTCCGACCTCGATGCTGAGTCACAACGAAGCGAAACCGCTTGGCTTACGCCCCCCCGAACTCCGCGCGCTAGAGGCATTCATGCATACGTTAACCGCGCCACTTGCCACCGATCCGCGCTGGCTGAAAGCACCATGAGGATTAGCCCTACGCTTGCCCTGCAACTGGCCTGTGGCCTTTTGATGAGCAGTATGTTCATTACAAACGGACAGGCACAACCTATCCAAGAACAGCAGCAACGCGTGGCTGCGGCGCTAGACTCGCCCACGCGCGCCATCGCTCATGTGCTTCGCGATGAAATAAGACGCCCCGCTGAAGTCATAGCGTTTATGCGTTTGCCCGAAGGCGCCCGCGTTCTTGATCTCTATGCAGCAGACGGCTACTACAGCTATTTGCTCGCGGCAGCTGTCGGGCCAGAGGGGCGCGTCTTGGCCCAGAACCCTATCGCGACCGACAATCTCGAAGATGTTCGTCAAATGTATTCCCTCGCCGACGCCCTCGATGAGCGCATTGAGATTGCAGGCCTTAGCAACGTCTCTCATATTCGCAGCGACTTTGCGGCCCTGCCAATCAAACCTGCGTCGCTCAATGTAATTCTGCTTGCGCAAATACTCCATGACTTTGCTAATAACACCGATGCCGGTGCTATCGCACTCCTCCGGAGTCTCGGCACGCTTCTCAAAGAAGGTGGCGCCCTAATCGTGATAGACCATGCGGGCGATGATGGTCAAGACAACGAACGCCTGCATCGCATGCCAGCGGCACAGGCAAAGCAACTCGCTTTAGCCGCGGGTTACTCTCTCGACGGTGAGTCGTCACTTTTAGCGAATCCTCGAGATCGACGCAGGCGTCCGGTGTTCGACCCGATGCTCGCCCGCAATACCGACCGCTTCTTGCTCCGCTTCGTGCGCAGCCCTTAAACTAGGGTACAAACGAAGAGAAATTATGCAATCTGTCCCAGAATCAAATGTGCTTACCGTCAGCGGCCTCAATCGGCTTGCCAAATCCTTGCTCGAGGGACACTTTCCCTCTGTGCGCGTCGAAGGCGAAATTTCGAATCTTTCGCGACCTAGCTCCGGCCATTGGTATTTCACCCTCAAAGATCAAAGCGCTCAGCTACGCTGTGCGATGTTTGCTGGCAATAACCGCCGCGTCAGATTTAAGGCCGACAGTGGTTTACAGGTCACAGTCCGCGGCCGGCTCAGCATATACGAGGGTCGTGGCGACTATCAGCTTATCGTCGACACCATGGAAGAAGCGGGTGCCGGCGCTCTGCAGCGAGCGTTCGAACTACTCAAAGCAAAGCTCGAAGAAGAGGGGCTATTTCGCGCCGACACAAAACGCCCTCTTCGTGACGACTATCGCCACATAGGACTCGTCACCTCGGCGACGGGTGCTGCCATTCAGGATCTTATCAGTGTGTTCGGCCGTCGCTCGCCTACCACTCGGCTGACCTTGTTTCCTGTCGCGGTTCAGGGGACACAGGCACCACAGGAAATTGTGCGGGCTATCGCAAATGCCAACAGGCTTGCCGAAAAGCTGGAGCTCCAGGCCTTAATCGTCGGCCGTGGTGGCGGCTCCATCGAGGACCTGCAAGCCTTTAACGAAGAGTCCGTTGCTCGCGCACTAGCCAGCAGCGAGCTGCCTGTTTGCAGCGCCGTGGGGCACGAAACCGATTTTACTATCGCCGATTTTGTCGCAGACCTTCGTGCGCCGACTCCCTCTGCCGCGGCAGAGCTTCTCAGTCAGAATCAAGAGGATCAGCTGCAGTTACTCAGCGCTGCGAGAGCGCGCCTGCTCGCACTCATTCAGGCAAGACTTCAAGCCTCGAGCAAAAACCTTGCATGGCTTGTGCGCAGCCTGAAACGCCCCGATCGCCTGCTTGCCGAGCAGTCACAGCACGTTGATAGACTCGAATTGCGACTTACTCGCGCATGGCGAATGCGGACACAGCGCAGTAACAGCGGCCTAGCGCTTCTCGAGCAGAGGCTTCAGTCTCAGTCGCCCAACCAAAGGCTCACACGAGTTGAACAGCAGCTTACGGATCGCACGCATCGCCTTTTACGCGCGGTAAAAGCAGTGATGGCAGCCAAATCAGCAAATCTAAGCCAACTGACCAGAAGCCTAGATACCGTGAGCCCTCTTGCCACGCTCGCACGCGGCTACAGCATTAGTTATGACGCAAAAGGAGCTCTGCTGCGTAGCGCCAAGCAAGCGGAAGCTGGCGCCAAACTAAGCACCAAAGTGGCAGACGGCCTCATTATTTCCACAGTCGATACGATAGAGAAAGAGAGTCGCTAAAAACAAAGGACCGACCGTGAGCAAACATGCTTTTCTCCTTAGCCGGATTCGCCACTGCGCGAAGATAACGCTCCTTCTTTACATGACCGTGAGCGCGTCTATCGCGAGCGCCGATGCCACAGTTACGCGCCTGCCCCCCTCACTCCTCGTCCCGGGTGGCGTTGCCATAGTGCCAACGGCTGGCAACGTAGTGAAAGCACAGTACCGAGGCGAGAGAGTGTTGCTTGCGCGATTCGAAGGTCAACAGTATGCGGTCATCGGCATTCCACTCTCTGCTCAACCAGGCCCTCAAACCTTCACGATAAGCGATGATACTGGTAAGCGCGAGACACTCGGCTTTAGCATTGCCGACAAGGCCTATACGGAACAGCGCCTCACGATTAAAAATCAGCGCCAAGTGAACCCTAACCAAGAGGACATGGTACGCATTCAAGCCGAGAGCGCTGAGATGAAACAGGCTTTTCAGAGCTGGAACGAAGAACTCACACCCACGTTCTCAATGTTGCCTCCGGTCGACGGCATCCGCAGCAGCTCATTCGGACATAAGCGCTTCTTTAACGGCGAGCCGCGAGCGCCTCACTCGGGCATGGATATCGCCGCTGACGAGGGTACGCCGATTGTCGCGCCCGCCGCCGGACGTATCGTCGCTACCGGCAACTACTTCTTCAACGGCAACACAATCATCCTCGACCACGGCCATGGGCTTATTAGCCTCTATTGCCATATGAATACAATCGATGTTGAAGTTGGGCGGCATGTCATCGCGGGTGAGCAGATTGGAAGAGTAGGCCAAACCGGCAGAGTCACCGGCCCGCACCTTCATTGGAGCGTCAATCTAAATAATACGCGTATCGATCCCGCATTTTTCCTATCGCAGTAGCGGGCTAGCTGATCCGATCCGATCGGCTCTTTTAGCTCAGCTGCCTTGGCTGCCTTAATCGTCTTCGCGCTCTCGAAGTTTTTAACATCTGCTTCGCGGCGTTGACTCGTTCCACCGCTGGTCTATAGTGTGTGCTTTAGTCAGTCTAAAAGTCAGCGTCTTAACAACCTAGCTGACTTATATCGCAGCGAAAGGTGGCACTATGAATAAAAGAGATGAACAACGTAGACGCCGTGAGGAGAAACAGCGGGCAGCCGAGAAAAGCCAGGGAACTCGAAAGCTTCTCAGCCGATTTGGTCTTTTTTTCGTTCTTCCTGTTATTGCGCTAATCACGGCATACACCCTTCTCAATCAGGCGCCCACCTACTCTCCTATTCAAATTGCTGAGAACGATCATCTACGAGGTAACCGCGATGCGCCGGTGACGATTGTGGTCTATGCCGACTTCCAGTGCCCTGCTTGCGCGACCGAACATGAAACAATGATGCGACTATGGCCCGAGATCAACGAAGATGCGCACCTAATTTTTAGGCATTTCCCTATTACCGCAGCACACCCCAATACATGGACTGCCTCTCTCTACGCCGAGGCGGCAGGACGCCAAGGTCGATTCTGGGAAATGCATGACGCCCTGTTCCAGACCCAATCCCTCTGGTCCGGAATGCGATCGGTAGAGGCCGAATTCGATAGCTATGCGCTAGAGCTGAATATAGACCTAGAGCAGCTGCATGCAGACATGCTTGATGAATCCATTGTAGAAAAGATTCGTGCAGATCAGCGTGGGGGAAATGCTGCAGGTGTGAGAGGTACACCGGCCGTTTTCATAGAAGGTCGCCAACTTGCGAGACCCAATCGAGCCCGAATTCTTGAGGCGGTGGCCGCGGCGGCGAGCTAATCTTCACGCAGTTAGCAACCGCCGCGAGAGCGGCGCTTGCTGATTAAAACTGCGGTTATTTTGGCATGCGTGCCGCGCGAATCTCGATCTCGACAAGCCAGCCTGGGACGACGAGCCCTTGAATCTCGACGAAGGTGCGAACAGGTTTTAATGGATTTTCTTCGGTGCCAAAGAACTTGCGGTAGCCGCGATTAAAACCCTCGAAGTCGAGATATCCAAACTCATCAGACACAGCAAAAGCGCGAACCTGAACGATATCGCCCATTGACCATCCTTGCTGTTCGAGTGTCTGCTTGAAGCTTTCGAACGTGTCGACGACCTGCTGTTCCATGTCGCCCCAGCTGCCATCTTCCAGCGGGGAGGCGCCGGAACCGCTCAGGTAGAGCGATTCTGCGCCGGCGGGCACTTTAATCGTGGTGAAGAAGTGCCGTCCTTCGCCTCGCCTTTCGATGCCTCCGATGGTGACCACGTCGTCACCGGCGTCTCTACCGAGAATCGCGACGTTCTCCGAAGTCGATTCTGCTGCGACGCTCTCCCCTGCGACAGCGGGAGAGCTTGTTGTAGCAACTGAGAGGTCAGCTTCATCCTTCCCAGTAAACTGGATGAGAAGAACAACGCCAAGCAGAATCAGGGCCGCAATCACTGCCTTATTGAGCGCGCTAATGCCATCTTTCTCCACCTGCGTCTCTTCTGCGGGCGACTCGTTTACCTGATCTTGGGATTTTACTTCTTGTTCGGACATCGATCCTTCTCCAGCTGACTCGAAAGCTAGGCCCTCTTGGCCCCTTTATCACTGACTAATTACTTTGCGCGACTAGCGATCCAACGAGTTAACGTATGCGAGCACGTCGTTAACGTCTTGGTCGCTCTTGAGGGCCTGAGTAGACGGCCTCATGAGCCTCCCTGCCGCGTCATCAGGATGCACGCCGCGATAGCCCGACTTGAATAATTTTATTTGCCTGAACATATACCAATCGTTTCTTCCGACTAGGCCCGGCGCACCCAGCGCCTCATTGCCTTCGCCATCAGCGCCGTGGCATGCCGCACAGTTGGCGTATAGCGCTTGGCCATTGCTAAGATCGCCCTCGATAGTGTGGTCATTCTCGATCACCTCCCACCCCGCAATGGTGTCTACAAGGTCGTCGATTTCCGCATCGCTGAGCCGAGCAACCGACGCCTGCATTTCATTACCGGGAATGTAATCTTTCTGCGAGCCGCGAATGCCCGCGCGGAAATTTTCGAGTTGCTTACGCAGATACCATGGCTCGAGTCCGGCAAGGCTTGGGCCTCCGACAACTGGATTACCCTGACCCGCACCGCCGTGGCACGTTGCGCAGACTTCATTGCTCAGTGGCTGATTGGTCGTATCGACCGCCGCGTACTGCTGTGCGACCGCGTTAACGCTAGAGAGTCCCGCGATCGAGGCCGTCAAGGCAATAACGGCCAGTAGTCTTGTGTTTTGCATGTAAAAACCTTAAGAAAGAACTTTGAATATCAACTTAACCAGGATGCTGTGCCTGCCTCGTAGTGGAGGCTACTTACTCATTAAACGCGCTGCCCTGGCATTGCGCCGCCCGATTTGCGCGTTAACATGTCGTTAATCGCCCAGTGGGCCGAGAGAATCGCGCTCTCTTGCCACGCAGTATGCTTGGTCATCTGATCGCCGATTGTGTAGTGCCTATTCCCCGCAGGTTGACGCAAAGTTTGGAACAAGCGTTCTTCTTCTTGAGTAAACCCGCTGCGGCTCTTCTGCCAACGCGCCGAACAGCCGAGCATGTGGTTCATGCGATGCCAAGCGATGGTGATACCTTTCTCGACCAGATTGCGGTAGTTGGGATGGACCTTCTCACCTTGGCGTATCGCCGTCTCAATGCGCTCTTCCTGCGTGAGCTGCGTAAAGTGCATTCCACCACCGTAGTTGTAGGCAGAGAGAATGATTCCTTTTTCTCTGTACATACCATGCGGCGGATACCAGATCTGCTCAATCGGCTGATTGGTCCAAGAGATTCCGCCGAAGATGTCATCTTTCTCCCAAAAACGCTCTTTCGCTTGGAAGGCTGATTTGTAGGCTTCACCTCTGCGCGGATAGGCCATTGCTTCTTTGTAATCCGCCGAGAAATTATTGTCGATGCCGGTCATTAGGTGCGTCGGTATACTGTTGAAACAGTAGTCGGCCTCAATCTTATACTTGATGCCTTTATGCTCGTAGACCACCTCTATGCCATCGTTTTGTAGCATCACTGAGGTCACCATAACGTTGTAAAACACTTCGTCAGGGAGCTTGCGCAGATAGCCCTTGATAATCTGATCCATGCCGCCGACGGGCTGGAACAACATCGGGCCTGTTTCACCTTCATTCTGGCTTAGCGCCATGCTGAAGAGATCAGTCTTGAGGAGGTCTCTCAGGGCGACGGCCTCGTGAGCATGTCCGTGCTCAAGGAAACCTCCATGCGAATACCCGCCGCGGGTACTGCCTTTGTAGAGCATATCTTCATCGAGATCGCCCATTCGACGCAGCGCCCGCATCAATGCCTCGACCTCCCATTGATCGAAGGGCTGGTCTAGTTCGGCATTGGTGAAATTTTTCGCCATAATTTCTGCCATAAAGCCACGCGCGTTGGTCGTGAATTCACGGTTCTTGATGGGTTTGCCATCGAGCATGGCGTCGTCTTGGATATACGTCTCTTTGTTTTCATTGATGAAAAATTCGAGCTCTACGCCTAATTCTTTGCAGTAATGGAGCACGTTACGATGTGAACTCGGTATCCGCGCAGGACCGGCGTTGAAATACATATGCGGCTCATCATCGAATTCGCAGATCTGAGGATTACCCACCTCGTCGATCAAATCGCCGTGGCGGACGGTCAAATTACGACCACCGGCGCGTCCAGCGGCCTCTAACACCACCACGCTATAGCCTGCCTTTTTAAGTTCGAGCGCCGCAGTCAAGCCGCCCACCCCTGCACCCAGGACGACTACGCTAGGGCGATTAGAGGGGTCTGCTGGTGGTATTTGGGGGATGTCGACATAAGAGTCGAGAACAATACCGAGAGCGTTACTCGCCTGCAGAACGGCACCACTTGCACCTGCTTTAGCAATGAGTCCTAGGATCTCTCGTCTCGACACAAACTTCTTCATAGCGTGTTCCTACTGCTGTTTCTGATCGCCAAAACCAGTGGCTCGATAGCCGCATACTCTAACGCGGCGAGCCCTGAAACGGAAGTTGATGAAAGTCATATTTTGTCACTGCCAGCCTATTGCTAGAGTATTGATTTAAATCATTTAACTCTTCATGCGCTGGAGGCTCACAAGACACAGTCGATGCGACACAGCAGATTTTTTCAGCGGTAAAGATTTGCAAGCATTATGCCAATGCTAATACGTATAAACAGACTTGTCAGAGCACCGGGGTTGCACCGTTTTCACACAAACTTTCGATTTACGCCACGAAATTGCCCGCTTAAGGAGCAAGAGGGTCAAGCAGGCCAAAACCTCTCAGTCTGCGTTATAGTAATCAAAGCCCAAATTCGCGTGCATGCTATCAATGCGTAGGAGAAATCCCATAGACCTCTCAGTTCTCACATCGATCGGCGGCGAATCAACTCTATCCAGCGCGCACAGTGCGCTGCTGCTCGTTTTTGCGCTCGCGTGTTTCGAGTCGCTTGTCGGGATAGGTCTATTCGTTTCCGGTGTTTTCCTGCTAGGCATCGCCTCATACCTACTCTCACAAGAAATTATTTCGGGCACCCAACTTGCGATAACCGCCACTGCCGGTGCGATGCTAGGTGACCATGTCGGCTTTTTCCTCGGCCGCTTTTTAGGGCCAAGACTCCATCACACGCGCCTCTTTATCCGCCATGCAGATCGGATTCTGAAAACAGAGACTATGATCGCGCGGTGGGGCGCAGTCGCGGTGCCCATCGGTCGGTTCGTGCCTGCGATTCGCAGCATCGTCCCCGCGTTGCTCGGAACAAGCGGATTTGCACCCAGACGCTTTATTTTTATCGATACGCTCTCGTGCGCCACATGGGCAGGAGCATTGGTCCTGCTCGCAACCGGAGTCGACAAACTCGTCTAGGTCCTCGCGGATAAATCCTACTGAACCCACCTTGCTCATCAGGCGCAAAACCAGGCATAAAAAAACCGAATGACATTGCTGTCATTCGGTTTTTTTTAGCGCCTTACGAAAAGGCGGGTGAGTGAGTTACTCACGCATGTTTTAGTGACCGCCGCTGCTCTGCGCCTGTGCACCAGGTAGCGCCATCGCAGTAAGAGTAGAGCCTGTCTGCAGGATTATGTATTGGTGACCATCGTGCACCCATGAGCTCATCCCGTAGCTGCTGCGACCCGGCGCTTCGATCTGCTCCATGATCTCACCAGTCTCTTTGTTGATCGCGTAGAGCATCGGCGTTCCGTCGCTTGCCGCATCAGAGTAGACCAACATATTTTTGGTTACGACCATTGGCACGAGTGCGCCTGTGCCTGTGTTACCAATATCGATTCCCGCAAGCGCCGGATTGTTCTTGATACGGTTAGGCGTCTCACCCGTCGGAATCATCCAAGAATGGTCGCCCGTGTTCATATCAATCGCAGTGATGCGGCTATAGGGCGGCTTCCACAGTGGAATGCCCGCGGGATGGCGAGGAGGACGCGACGTCGCACCCGGTCCAGCGTTTGCCCAATCGGACAGAGTTACGCCCGTTGTGTTCGGATAGAGCAGATCAGCCTCCTCGCCCGGAATGAGGCGAAGCGCGAAACAGGCTTTGTGCGAAGACACGTACAGCTTGCCTGTCTCTGGGTCGGCAACGGCAGGAGCTGTGATGTTTGCTCCGCCGGCGCCGCCGGGGCAGTTCATCGCAGCAAATTTGCCGGTATCGTTACCCGCATGAATCGGCGGATTGAACAGAGGCCCCATTTGGTAGTCTGCCAGCGCATCGATCGCTTGCTGACGAATCTCTGGCGTAAAGTCCGCAAGATCATCGATGGTTATGCCTTGCATGTCATACGGCGCAGGCTTCGTCACATGCGGCTGAGTAGGAGATAGGACTTCGCCAGGCACAATTGACGGAGGCACGGGCTTGTCGATGATCGGCCACAGTGGTTCGCCGGTAATGCGGTTAAAGGCATACACCCACGCTTGCTTGGTGACCTGAGCAATCGCCGGGACTTTGCCACGGCCGGGCATGTCAAGGTCGAGCAGAACGGGCGCGGTGGGATTGTCGAAATTCCAGATCTCGTGTTTCACCATCTGGAAATGCCATTTGCGCTCGCCGGTGCGAGTATCGAGTGCGATAAGCGCCGCGCCGTAGAGATTATCTCCCGGGCGGAATCCACCGTAGTAATCGATCGTCGCACTGTTAGTTGGAATGTAAACGAGATTGTTCTCGGGGTCTGCCGACAGTGGCGCCCAAGACGAGACATCGCCGGTCCATTCCCACGCATCGTTCTCCCACGTCTCGTGACCGTATTCGCCCGGCTTAGGGATGACATTAAACTTCCACTTAAATGCGCCGGTGCGCGCATCGTAGCCAAGAATATCGCCAGGGACATTCTCTACGCGCGACTGATGGTAGCCCTGCTCTGCCGAGTTACCGACAACAACGGTATCGTTAACCACGATTGGCGGCGATGATGACGTGATGTAGCCAGTTTCAAGCGGTAGTCCTTCATAAGGATCGTAGGGATGCCCGAGGTCGGCAAGCATGTCGACAACGCCGGTCTTAGGGAAGCCGTCGATTGGCACCGGTTGACCAAAACCTTCGATCGGCACGCCCGTATCAGCGTCGAGCGCTGTTAGGAAGAAGCCAGGCGAGGCGATATAGACAACGCCGCGTCCGTCGATGCGCGCGTAGCCGACGCCTTTACCGTAGTCAGCACGCATTGAGTATTCACCTCGAGGTGTGTGCGGCTCGCGGTATGACCAGATCGTCTCCCCTGTTTTAGGGTCGATTGCAATCACATAGCGCTTATTGCCCGCGACGGTGAAAAGCTTGCCGTCGATCAGCGAGGGCGTAGAGCGGCCGCTTATCGCTTTGAAGCTCGCGCCATCCCATTCCCAAGCAACCTCGAGGTCGGCAAAGTTTTCTGCCGTAATCTCATCGGCCGGCGAGTAGCGCGTATGCGCGAAATCACCGCCAAGCGTGAACCACTCTTCGGGATTTTGAGCAGCCGCTGTGGCGGCGACTCCAAGCGCAATGGCGCCGAGCGTCATACCGCGCAGAATGCTGCGGGTTTTCGAATTACTACTTAACAATCGCATAACTCCCTCTCTTTTTAACGAAACTTGGCCCTGCGAGGTGCAAGCTATTTCTCAGGGTCACAACCCTATCAAAACTACCAAGAATTCAGCCTCAGGACTATGATTAATTGAAACAGGCGAGCCGCGCAGTTCAGCGAAAAATCATGTAACTTGTGAACGTCACAGCCAACGACTTGTGCTATAGTCGCGCGCCTTGAGCAAAGCGCCTCGAAATCAAGATGTTAGGTGCTTGTCTTACGCAGCGAGGAACGGGATGAATCGAGGCGTCTCAGAGAACCCGGATCCTCTAAGAAATTAGAATATAGATAAGATAATATTAATAAATGACTGACAATAAAGGAAAAGTAATTGTTGGATGGCGGGAATGGCTATCGCTCCCAGGACTTGGCATCGAAGCGATCAAAGCCAAGATTGATACTGGCGCCCGCTCCTCGGCCATCCACGCATACAGCATAGAAACCGAGCTTATCGACGGAGAAGAATTCGCCGTCTTCCAAGTACATCCACTACAGGATGACCTGAGCAACTCGATAACCTGTCGCGCCCCTGTTGTCGATCGCCGGATAGTGCGAGACTCGGGAGGACACGAAGAAGAAAGGCTGTTCATCTCTACCACTGTAGAGTTTATGGGCAAGTGCTGGGAGGCTGAGTTCAGCCTCACTAATCGAGAAAACATGGCATTTAGAATGCTGCTTGGACGAACCTCGTTGGTCGGAGGCAGCTTGATTGTCGACCCAGCTCGATCCTTTACTCAGGGCGAAGAACTCGCTGCAAAGAAACCCGCTGCCAGCAAGGAAAGTCAGCTATGAAAATCGCCGTGCTCTCACGCAATCGCAACCTCTATTCCACTCGACGCCTGATCGAGGCCGCAACCGAACGCGGTCATGAGGTACGCGTGCTCGACGCGCTGCGCTGTTACATGAACATCACCTCTCATAGGCCGACGATTCATTATCGAGGTGAAATCCTCGAGGACTTCGACGCGATCATTCCGCGCATTGGCGCATCAGTGACATTCTACGGCACCGCGGTGCTGCGTCAGTTTGAAATGATGGGTGTTTATCCCCTCAACGAATCAGTCGCAATTTCGCGTTCACGCGACAAGTTAAGGTCGCTGCAACTTCTCTCGCGGAAAGGGATCGGTCTCCCGATCACCGGTTTTGCAAACAAGCCGGATGACATCCAGGATTTGATTAAGATGGTAGGCGGCGCACCGCTCGTGATCAAACTGTTGGAAGGAACACAGGGAATAGGCGTGGTACTGGCCGAAACCCGCAAGGCTGCAGAGAGCGTAATCGAGTCGTTTCTGGGCCTAAAAGTTTCGGTGCTAGTTCAAGAATATATTAAGGAAGCGGGCGGCGCGGACATTCGCTGCCTCGTTGTCGACGGCAAGGTCGTCGCTTCCATGAAACGGCAGGCGAAGGAAGGTGAATTCCGCTCGAATATTCATCGCGGTGGCAGCGCGTCGTTGATACGTATTACGCCAGAAGAGCGCACCACGGCAGTCCGCGCAGCAATGACGATGGGGCTTAATGTATGCGGTGTCGACATTCTTCGCTCGGCGCATGGCCCGCTAGTAATGGAGGTTAACTCCTCGCCTGGTCTGGAAGGCATTGAGAATGCGACGGGCAAAGACATCGCCGGCCTCATCATTCAGTTTATGGAGAAGAACGCCAAACGCGGCAAAACGAAAACCCGAGGAAAAGGTTAATAATCAATATACTATGCTTCAATATTGAAGCTTTCTGAGAAGACGAGAGTGGCACGCGACGCACAGACTAAGCAAACAGCAATCAGCATTTTAGGCACAACTATTAAGCCGGGGGAACGCGCCTCAATCGACCTCCCGGTGCCGAGCCTCTATACACATACGGCGCTCGAAATGCCCGTTCAGGTCATCCATGGCAAGAAACCGGGGCCCACACTTTTTATCTCCGCAGCTATCCACGGCGATGAGATCAACGGCGTAGAAATCATTCGGCGCGTCATGCATCAACGCAGTATCGGCAGGCTGCGTGGCACGCTCATTGCCATCCCAGTTGTGAATATTTTCGGCTTCATTAACCAGAGCCGCTACCTCCCCGATCGACGCGATCTCAATCGCTCCTTCCCAGGCTCTGAATCGGGCTCGCTGGCGGGTCGCATCGCTAACCTGTTCCTCAATGAGATCGTGTCACGCTGCACACATGGTATCGACCTCCACACGGGCGCGGTGCACCGAGAGAATTTTCCCCATATCCGCGCCGTGCTCGACGACGATGAGACCAAGCGTATGGCGAGTGCTTTCATACCGCCAGTGATCCTAAACACGCAGATAGTCGAAGGCTCACTGCGCCAAGAGGCAGAGAAACTCGGCGTGAGCGTTATTGTTTACGAAGCCGGCGAGGCGCTTCGCTTCAATGAGATTGCGATCCGCGCAGGTGTGCGGGGCGTGGACTCGGTAATGCGCGAGATTGGCATGCTGCCGAAGAAAAAAGCGCGCAAGAATGACCCGGTCCCCGTTGTCGCAACCGACTCGTCGTGGATTCGTGCGCCTCACAGCGGCATCCTACGTATGATCAAACCACTGGGTGCGCGCGTCTCGAAGAATGAGATTCTGGGCATCATCTCCGATCCGTTCGGCGATTTGGAGCACAAGGCGATAGCGCCGTTTAGCGGGATAATAATCGGCAAGACAAATCTGCCCTTGGTTAACGAGGGCGAGGCGCTGTTTCACGTTGCGCGTTTTGAGAGCACCAGCGCGGCCGCAAGTCAGATCGAAGAGTTTCAGGCAGAAATGGATCCACTCACCGATGATGCCTCGGTGAATGAACCGGCGATCACGTAGGAGAGAGCTTTAGACCAGGGGCTTGTGCATCACGAATGCGTCTACAAATCCTACCACCGGATGCTTAAAGGCAAGTGGTAGGACGCCAACGGTCGCAAAACCGAGCTTGGTCCAAAGAGCCACGGCGGCGATGTTGCTGCTAGCGACAAAATTGAACTGCATCGCCCGGTAGCCAAGCTGTCTCGCATACGTTTGAGAATGCAGGCACATTTCTCTCGCCACACCTTTCCCTCGCGCCTCATCGGCAACCATATACCCGCAGTTGCAAACGTGACTACCGGGGCCTTGATTGTTTGTCTTAATGTAGTAACTGCCAACAATTCGACGCTCAATTTCAGCAACGAAAGTTGTGCGCGGCTGTTCTAGCCAAATTGCAAACGCTGACGCTTTGTCGATATCACGTGCATAAGCGTAGGTTTCCCCCGCTCGTGCGATGGCCTCGAAGAACAGCCAGATCGAGTCGAAGTCGTCAGCAGTGGCTTCGCGGATAACGATAGTGCTGCTAGTCTCTGTAGGCATAGAAGGCTCGCGCCGCCTTATAGAGGCTGTGGACGTCGATCTTCGAGCTCACAGCATACGGGGTGTGAATGGATAACAGCGGCACGCCGAAATCGATCACCTCGATATTTTGACTCGAAAATTCGCCGCCGATGGTCCCGCCGCCAGCGCTCCCCACTTTGTAAGTCGCTGTTTGCCAGGGAATCTGGTTGTCATCGAGCAGCGCCCGCGTCCACGCCATGAATTCACTGTTAGCTGTGTTGCCCTGCCCGTAGAGTTTGAGATTGACGCCATAGCCAAGCTTTGGTGCGTTGCCCAACTCCCACGCGCCCGGATTCATGGGGTTAACGCCCGGGTTCACATCGATTGAAATAAATTTGGTCGCGCGCAACGCTTGCCTGAATAGAGGCTCGCGGTAATCACTGCCGATTTCGATGTAGAGCAGACGCGACAGCAGATCCGCGAAATAGTCAGAACCTGCACCCGTATTGTTTCTGTTCCCAACCTCTTCGTTGTCTACTAGGTAGGCGACCGTTGTTGTTTGCGGGCGATCTACCGCAGCGATTGCCCTCAGTGTGGCGTAACCAGCGAGGCGATCATCTTGTCCGTAAGCTGCGACGAGGCCGCGATCAAATCCCATGTCACGCGGCGCTCCAGAGGGGACGAGCGAAAGCTCAGCAGACACCAGATCCGCTTTGCTAATGCCGTATTCGGCGGCGAGGAACGCGAGCACTTGATCACCCACACCCCCGCCTTTTTGTGTATCGGGTATATGCGCTATTACCGGATCCATATCCTCTGGCCCCAAGAATTCACTCAGGGTCTTGGAACTCCTCGAGCGATCAACGTGTGGTGAGAGTTCGGGGATCATAAAAATCGGATCGCTAGGATCCAAACCGATTTCGATTGTTACCGACGTGCCATCTTTTTTATCAACCCGCCCCATCAACGCAAGCGGCAGATTAGTCCACTGGTGAAACTTAATCCCCCCGTGGTAGTTAGTTTGGAAAAGCGCGAATTCGCTATTCTCGTAGAGTGGCCGGCCTTTGAGTTCGAGGCGCGGAGAATCGATATGTGCACCGACAACATGGAAACCTTCCTGCAGCCCATTCTCGCCGATCACCAACAGCGTGATTGTCCGATCGCGATTGACCTCATAGTGTTTCCCGCCGGGAACCAGACGTGTGGTGGGCGTCAGTTCGGAGAAGCCATTTTCTTCGGCAAAGGCCACCGCCTCGGTCACGAAGCTAAGTTCAGTGCGCGCTTTGGCAATGAAGTCCTTATAATCCTCAGCGAAAGCGAACACCTCGGCTCGCTCGTTTGCGGTAATCCCTACCCAGCTAGACTGACAGTCCAATCGATCGCTGCAGGTCTCCTGAGCAATAGCTACCGATGTAGAAAGCGCATTAATCGCGAAACCTGTACCAAGCGCGGCTAACATCGCTCCCTTTGTCACTGAGCGAATGGCTTGTAGCACAGGATCGCAGGCGTTATTAATAGGCATAGGTGTGACTCCAATGCGCCGTTTCGCGGCGCTGATAGTTAAACACGAAAACAGTAGGCTATTACGGCGCAGGGTACTGAGCAAGGCAGTCATTAAAGGTGGCTGCGTCAATATTGCCCCCCGACAGCACTGCACACGACGTTGCCCCCGGCATTGGGCGTATATGCCCGCCTAACAACGCTGCGAGCCCCACCGCGCCACCCGGTTCGACAACCAGCTTGAGATAACGAAACGCGAAGCTTATAGCGTGAGCTACCTCGTCTTCGGATACGCTGATAAAGCGATCGACCAGCTTGCTGTTGACGGCCCAAGTCAGCACGCCCGGCTGGGTAGCCATAAGGCTGTCACAGCGTGTGGAAGAGTGCGGATCGATGCGAACACGCTCGCCTGCCGCCGCTGATTTTACGTGGTCGTCATACGCTTCAGGCTCAACGCCAATGACTCGGCATTCCGGTGCGAGGCCGCGCACTGCGGTTGCAACACCAGACATAAGGCCGCCACCACCCACTGGGCTTAACACTAAGTCGGGTTCCCAGCCGAGCTCGCGCAGTTGTTGAACCATCTCTAAACCGCAAGTCCCCTGCCCCGCCATCACCGCAACATCATCGAAGGCAGGGACAAGCACTGCGCCCGAATAGTCGGCAATCTCGGCGGCGATTTCCTCGCGAGACTCGGTTTTGCGGTCGTAGGCACGCACTGCAGCGCCGAGGGCCTCTGTGCCCTCACGTTTGATCATCGGCGCATCGGTTGGCATAACTATGGTCGCCTTCATTCCCAATAGACGTGCAGCATAGGCTATTCCCTGCGCATGATTACCCGATGAGAACGCAACGACACCGCGCTCGCGCTCCTCTGCGGTCAGTTGAACCAGGCGGTTATAGGCACCACGAAATTTAAACGCGCCGACGTGCTGTAGGTTTTCAGCCTTCAGAAAAACTCGCGCACCGAGTCGCCGGTCTAGCTCGGGACTCGTAAGGAGGGGCGTTCGCACGGCAACGCCTGTAAGGCGCGCTGCCGCGTCAGTGATATCTTGCAGGGTGATGGGCACTCGACAGTCTCCTCTCGAGGCGTCTCAAGGCGCCTCAGGTCAGATGCCTCTTCGAAGAGGAAGGCTTCTTGTTAAGGTCTCTATTCTTAGCGATGCGCCGCTTACGCGCAACTTGCTGGGCAGTGAGATTTTCTTCGGATTTCACAAACGGATTGTCGCCGCTGCGTAGTTCGATTCTTACCGGCGTCCCTTCGAGCTTCAGCACCTTGCGAAAGGTCTTTTCAAGGTAGCGAGTATAGTTACCCGGAACCTTATCGGTCTGCTTGCCATGGATAACAATGATAGGCGGATTCTGACCGCCGGCGTGCGCATATCTCAGTTTAATGCGGCGACCGTTGATAATGGGCGGCGCATGATCAACTACCGCGTCTTGCAGTATCTGAGTGAGCACATTGGTCGTAAGCTGTTTGCGTGCAGAGTCGTAGGCACGGTGGATAGATTCGTACAAATCGCCGACGCCGGTGCCAAATAACGCAGAGATAAAATGAATCTTGGCAAAGTTAACGAAGGTAAAACGTCGCTGAATGTCGGATTTTATCTTCTCCTTTGCCTCTTGTTCCATGCCATCCCATTTGTTTAATGCGATAACCAAGGCTCGGCCTGTGTCGATGACATAGCCCAATAGGTGCAGATCTTGTTCGACAATGCCTGTGCGCGCATCCACCACGAGCACGACCACGTTAGCATCCTGTATCGACTGCAGCGATTTTACTACCGAGAACTTTTCAACCGTCTCACGTGTGCGTCCACGCTTGCGAATACCTGCCGTATCGATCAGCGTGTAACGCTGTCCACGGCGCTCAAAGGGAATGTAGATACTGTCCCGCGTGGTGCCAGGCTGGTCGTACACGACTACGCGGTCCTCGCCGAGCATTCGATTCACGAGCGTCGATTTGCCCACGTTAGGGCGTCCGGCAACAGCGATTTTAATTCCGGTAACTGCAACATCATCTATGTCGAAATCGCTTTCTGATTCGGCTTGTTTAGCGATCTCTGCAAATTCTTCGAGCACGCTAAGGAGTAGCGATTTCACCCCGCGACCCTGTGTCGCGGTGATGGGATGCACGTCGGTAAAACCAAGGCTATAAAAATCAGCGAGCGCGATGTCTGGATCTAACCCATCTATTTTATTGGCGACGAGATACGTGTGCTTCTCGCGCTTACGCAGGTAATCCAGAATGCCGTGATCGTCTGGCATGAGGCCATCTTTCGCATCGACCAGAAACAAAACGATGTTCGCCTCAGCGATAGCCTGCAGCGACTGCGCAGCCATCTCTAAATCGATTCCCTCTTCATCACCACTGATACCGCCGGTATCGATCGCGATGAACGACTGTCCCTCAATTTCACCTTCGCCGTATTTACGATCGCGCGTGAGCCCCGGAAAATTGGCAACAATCGCCTCGCGCGACTTCGTAAGCCGATTGAACAGCGTCGATTTGCCAACGTTCGGGCGGCCAACGAGTGCGATAACAGGTTTCATGAGTGTCCTAATGGAGCAGTGATCGATCAAGTGCAACGGTTTGTTTGAGAAAAGTTTATGCGGCGCTGAAAAAACCGCGAGGCTAGCGGCTAATCAGGCCTGTAGGCGGTGAGCTTACCGCTATTGCCGTACACGTAAAGCAAGCCGGCGCCGCTCACCATGGCGGCACGAACGCCGTCACTATCGGCACGCGTTCGGCCGACAATGCGTCCGTCGATTTGCGAAAGTAAGTGCAAATAGCCTTCGAAGTCGGTCACTGCAATGTAGTTGCCCACCGCGCGCGGAGCCGAGACACTTCGAAATTTAAGATCGCTATTCTCCCAGACCACATCCTCGCTGTTGTCTCGAACCGCAGTGATCACCCCTTCGTCGTCGACGTAATAAAGATTGCCGAAACCACGCTCGATTCCGTGAAAGCTCGACGCTTCACGTCCCCAAACGATGCGCCCAGTATTCACGTCGAGCGCCATGAGATTACCTTGATAGCTCGACGCGAGAACTCTCGAGCCATCGACAAGCAGCTGACCATCAATATCAATCACGCGGTCGATATCGTATTGCCCCTCGGGCACAGCGACGCGCTCTTCCCAACTCCATACACCGTCGCTCGCCTCAACTGCAACGAGGGTTCCATTACTAAATCCAGCAAGCACCTTGCCACCGGTGGCGAATACAGGACTGCTCGTACCGCGAAGGGTAAGCGCTGGCAGAGTTGTCTCATACGTCCAGCGCTGCTCGCCGTTCGTCGCTTCGAGTGCAACGAGTTTTTCGTCGACGGTCTGTACAACGACGACGTCTCCATTAGTCTTGGGTGCAGACAGCACCTCGCTCGATACGGCCATCGCCCAGAGGATAGCGCCTGAATCTTGGTCGAGCGCAACGACTTCCGCCGCTTCGGTGCCTACTAAGACAAGGCCATGCCCCGCACCTACGCCGCCTGTGATTGGATCGTCTAAGCGCTCGCGCCAGAGCAACGTTCCGTCGTTTGCCGAAAACGCTGCGACCGTGCCGTCGGCACTTGCTGCAAACAGTCGCGCGCCGTCAATGACAGGCGTGATGAGATTGAATATTTTGCCCTGGCCGTTGCCAATCTTGGCATCCCATTCTCGCTTGAGCGTCACTTCGACATCGATTTTGGTAAGCTCTGTGGGCGGGTTGACCTCATCATCGCCAAACCAAGTCGTTGGATTCAGTCTGCCGACATCAAAGCCAGCACAGTTCGTGAGCGACACCGAGAGTAGCAACAACACTAACCAGCGGGCGGCCAATCGGTGGTGCGAGTATCGTTGGCCGGAGGTCAGATTAGGTTTAATTAAAATCATAGTTGTCTACTTGGCTGCACAGCTTCTAATTAACTTTCGACCCGCGCGAGGTCGTCGAGTTTCATCCGCAGCGAATCGCTTAACGAACCGGCTTCTTGTGCCGCAAGATACGCATCGCGCGCATCCGCCCGACGGCCAAGCGCGAGATAGATATCGCCTCTGAGTTCAGAGTACCCGGCTTCGAATGATTGCGGCGCAACGCTATTGACGAGTGCTAATGCGCGCTCAGCATCGCCTCTGGCCAGGATTACCCTACCTAACCTTAGATTGGCAGTGAGTAGCAGGCCCGTATCGGCCTTGGCCAAAAAGCCTTTGCCATGATTATCGACTATCCACTGAAGAGAGGCCTCTGCCGCTTCGAGATCGTTGCTCGCGACGTGCTGAGACGCAGCGAAAAGCGCACCGAACGATGCGTAGGTTGACTGCGCGTAATCTTCCCGGAGCTGTTCGCTCAAGGAGATGATGCGATTTGCATCCTGTGCTGCGACCTGTTGACCCGGATCAACGAGGGTAAGCTCGAGTATTTCTTCGTACAGATCCGAGGCAGCGCCTTGTTTGGCTAGCTGCTGACCTTCCCAAAAATTCCAACCGCCGAACCCCGCCGCAACGATAACGACCGCCGCTACGAGTTGCTTTCCGTTCTCTTCCCACCACTTTTTGAGGGCCTCAAGGGTTTCTTCCTCAGCCGCGTTAATCGCCACGACGGTCTCCTTTTCGTTTATTTCGTTGTTATGCAGCGCACTCTCGTTAACTGTTATCGATACCTGTTACTAATGTGTTCTCGATAGGCTCTATCGCGGAGTCTTTCCGCACAATCTGCTCGAGTTGCTTAACCCATTATTCTAACTTGAATTCCCTTTAGGAACACTGCACTTTTTAAGACTAGGCTCGTAAAAGTCTCTGGGCAATCTGGACGGGCGCTTCATCAAGCGTCAACGTCGCTTCCTCTCCCCCGTCTTTTAGTTCACGCAGCCTCACCACGCCTTGGTCGAGCCCTTCAGAATCGAGCAGTATGGCGTAGCGCGCACCGAGGCTAAACGCGCGTTTGAGCTGACTTGCGGGCTTTCCGCCGCCGCAGTGACTGATAATCCTCTGCTCAGGCATCTCGCCGCGAAGCGCTGCGGCGAGCGACTGAGCCTCCTTGGCGAGGCCATTTGGCACGACAATGTAGAGGCTTGTGGGCACCTGCTGCGGGACTTTATCGAGTGTTTCGAGCATTAACACTAACCTTTCGGCGCCCATGGCAAATCCCGCTGCGACCGTCGGTTTCCCGCCGAGCTGCTCGACGAGGCCGTCATAGCGTCCTCCGCCGCACACCGTCCCCTGCGCACCAAGTGAGTCTGTGACCCATTCGAAGACACAGTTATTGTAGTAATCGAGGCCGCGAACAAGGCGCGGGTTTACCTCAAAAGCTACGCCAGCATTGCTCAGAAGCGCCTTGAGCTCCTCGAAATGCGACACGCTCTCTTCGCTCACATAGTCAGTGAGCACCGGCGCTTCCGCCAAGAGCGCTTGCATGTCGGGGTTTTTGCTGTCGAGAATGCGCAGCGGATTACTGTAGAGCCGATTGCGCGCGTCGTCATCGAGGCGTTCGCTATGAGCCTCTAAATACGCCGTGAGTGCTGCACCAAACGCCTTACGCTCGGCCGACGCGCCAATATTGTTTATCTGCAGAACGAGTGCCTCGGCAATATCGAGCTCGCGCCACAGGTCTGCCGACAGCTGAATAAGCTCTGCATCTATATCTGGTCCGGACATGCCGAACGCTTCGACGCCAAACTGCTGGAATTGCCGGTAGCGCCCCCTCTGCGGGCGCTCATGCCTAAACATGGGGCCTTGATACCAAAGTCTCTGCTGTTGGTTATAGAGAAGCCCGTGTTGGTCCGCCGCGCGCACACAGCCAGCAGTGCCCTCTGGTCGCAGGCTAAGATTGTCGCCGTTGCGATCGTCGAAGCTATACATCTCTTTTTCGACAATATCGGTGACCTCACCAATGGAGCGCTTGAAAAGCTGAGTCTGCTCAAGGACCGGAAACCTAATCTCCTGATAACCAAACCGATTTACGACACGATGAAACGCAGCTTCGAGCGCCTGCCAGGTTGAAGTTTGTGCGGGCAGGATATCGTTCATGCCGCGAATTGCTTGGAGTTTTGCCATGGTGATTTGTCTTAGCCTGAATCGTTTGCGGGACCTAGCTGACTAGGTCTTAGAATGATTTGGACGCGCCTAACTCGACGCGATAACGTCTTTTCTTAGCGCGACGCGCGCTCGCACCATCGCCTCTAAGTCATCGACGAGTGTGGCGTTCTGGATTTTCTTAGAGGGAATCCCTTCGACATACGCGAGGTTGTTGGGACTTGCGCCTGTTAAGCCGATCTCGGCGACCTTCGCCTCTCCCGGTCCGTTGACGATGCAACCGATCACAGCAACATCGATCGGTGTCGTGATGTCCTCTAAGCGCGCCTCAAGCTCATTCACCACCGAGATAACATCGAAGTTCTGGCGCGAGCAACTCGGGCAAGCAACTAAGTTGACGCCCTTGTGACGTAGACCGAGGCTTTTAAGAATATCGAAACCGACTTTCACTTCTTCGACAGGATCGGCGGCGAGTGAAATCCTGATCGTGTCTCCTATGCCTTCCATAAGCAATGCGCCAAGTCCGATAGCCGACTTAACCGTGCCCGAGCGAAGGCCACCCGCTTCGGTAATGCCTAGGTGAAGAGGCTGATCAATCTGCGACGCAAGTTGACGATAGGCAGTGAGCGTCATAAAAATCTCGGACGCCTTTAAACTGATTTTGAAATTTTGGAAATCCAACTTGTCGAGGATATCGATCTGCGTCAACGCAGACTCAACCATCGCCTCGGCATTGGGCTCCTTGTATTTTCGCAAAAGAGTCTTACCCAAGGAGCCAGCATTTACACCGATGCGAAGCGGGATGCCTTTGTCTTTCGCACTGTCGACCACCGCGCGAATGCGTTTTTCGCTGCCGATATTGCCTGGGTTTATGCGCAGGCAGTCAACTCCTGACTCTAATACCTCAAGTGCGATCAAGTGATCGAAATGAATGTCGGCGACAAGCGGCACAGTTACTTTGGAGCGAATCTCTTTAAATGCGGCAGCCGCATCCATGCTCGGCACCGAGACACGCACGATATCCACACCCGCGGTTACGAGCCTTTGAATTTGCGAGAGCGTCGCGTCAACATCGCAAGTCTCAGTGTTGGTCATACTCTGGACGCTAATCGGAGCGCCACCGCCTACCGCGACATTACCAACCATAATCTGGCGTGTCTTACGACGTGTAATAGGATTCTGAGAATTCATGATTCAGGACTCGATTGTTCAGCTAGCTGTTTAGTGAAAGTGCCTGTCTAATGTCACGTGCTAACGTGACGTCCTAGCGTAATGCACTGTCGTATTGTACCGAAAATACTCTACCGAGTTTATTTCACGGGCTCGTTATCCGTTAACAAACCATAGGATCCCGAAGAGACTGACGAACACAAACAGTGAGAGACCCAGCCAACGCTGATTACGGTCGGCCCGCGTGAGTTTTCTTCTCGGTACGGACTCAGCCTCTTTCTCTTTTCTCGCGATTTCCACCAAGCCTTCAAACAAGGTCATTAGTGGCTCTGTCGGCATCTCGAGTAGTAAGCAGTAATTCCTAATATAGCCTCGCGCGAAAACGACCCCAGGCAACTTATCGTAGGCATCTTCTTCTATCGCGCGTAGATAGTGCCGAGTGATGTGCAGCTTGTCGGCCAGCTCTTCTTCGTCGAATCCTTGCCTTTCGCGTTCTGCTCGAAGTCGAGCGCCGGGCGAGCTGAGGTCTACCTCACCTGCGCCCGGTTCTGCGTTCTCGATAACTTCACTCAAATCGTTATTCATAGTTTTTATCGCTCTTTCCTTCATCGAGCCCAAATGCACCCTGACAGTAGACTCGGGTCTAAGACTCGCGAAGCGGCGGAGTTCGCCTGCCTCACTAGATGAGGCTGTTTATTATTGATTAGCAGCCGAGCTTCTCGCATCGAGTAGGCGCTGCCATGTTGCCGCTGCCATGTAATCACCCGAGGCAGCCGCGAGGTCTCGCCCCGCGCGCAGCGCCCTAGTGCTATGCGCCACTGACTCGGCGACACCCGCGCTGGTTCTTGCATTTAGGTAGCGCTCAAACCACGCACGAGCTTCATGCCATTCTTCATGCTGAGTACTAAGGATACCTAGCTCAAGCGGCGACTGCACTAACGCTGAGTCAAGCTTAGCTGCGCGCAGAAACGCCTCTTGCGCACCCTCAGGGTCCTGTAATTCGAGTAACGTCAAACCGAGATTTTCATAAGCCTGTGCTCGCCCCGCATAGCCGGCATCAGAGACTACTCGGCGCAGGTGCCGCTGCGCGTCCACGTAGCGCGCACGCTCAAATAAGAATGCTGCATAATTGTTTCGAATACGTGAAGCCTGCAAGTCCTCTCGCAGCGCACGGACGAAAAATTCCTCGGCGAGGCTGAGATCCCCTTCGCGCTGTGATACTAGTGCTAACACCTCAAGGCTATCCGCTGCGCGGCTGTCGATCGCCAATGCGTTCTCTGCATTGCGCCGCGCTGACGCCAAATCCCCGCTTTCGAAATACGCAAGCGCGAGACGTGAATAGTCGATCACGGCTTGTTTTTCTGCGGTCTCGGGCTCGAATCCGCCTGTGGTTGTCGTCACACACGAGACGGACGAGGTTAAAAACACCGCTGCGAGTAGCACCCGCAATGCGGCGCGCCCATGAGGGCCACACACGCATTGCCCCAGGGCGGTTGTGAAGGTTTTCGACTGCGGAGTCTGCATAGCGTTACCTTCTTTTTTTTCACCATTAGGCCAACTTAGTTACGCGGACCGGATCCGATGAAGCCGCAATAATGTTTTCGGCGTGCTTCGCAAGATGGCGGCTACTGCGCTTAGTCTGATCCGCTACGTTGCCAACAAGCTGGCCACACGCCGCGCCAATATCATCGGCTCGCGTGGTACGCACGGTGACGGTATACCCTGCCTGCTGCAGAATTTGCCGAAAATTAGTAATCGATGTGTTGCTGGGCCGACGATAGTCGCTCAAGGAAAAGGGGTTGAACGGAATAATATTGATCTTGCAGGGAAACTCGCGAAGAAGCTCGGCGAGTTCGCGGGCATGCTGTCGATGATCATTGACGCCAGCAATGAGCGTGTATTCAATGACCGGCACGCGCTTGTCGTTCAAGCTCGCCATGTAGCCTTTGACAGAGGCTAGCAGCGTCTCAATAGGGTATTTTTTATTAATGGGCACCAGCTGACTGCGCAGCTCATCGTTGGGCGCGTGGAGCGAAACAGCAATAGAGGCGTCAGTGTAGTCTTTAAGCCTGTCGATTGCCGGTACAACACCCGAGGTACTGATCGTTACTTTACGCTTGGATAGGCCGTAAGCGCAGTCTTCCATCATCAGCGAGAGCGCATCCATAACTGGCTCGAAGTTGAGCAGCGGTTCACCCATCCCCATCATAACCACGTTGCTAACTGGTCGTTCCGCTAGGCCATCAAAACCACCGAGGCGCTTGTTCGCCCACCACAGCTGACCGATTATCTCAGCGACGGTTAAATTACTATTAAAGCCTTGCTTGCCGGTGGCACAGAACGAACAGTCGAGCGTGCAGCCTGCCTGTGAAGAAACGCAGAGCGTGCCGCGGCCTGACTCTGGGATATAAACCATTTCGACGCGACTGCCGCTGGCCACTTCGATAATCCACTTATAAGAGCCGTCCTCGGACGCATAGTCTTCGACGATCGTAGGAAGAACAATTTCGGCTTCTGCGGAAAGTCGATCACGAAGGGGTTTACTAATATCTGTCATCGCTTGGATATCGATGACACCGCGCTGATGGATCCATTTCAGGACTTGCGCGGCGCGAAAGGGCTTTTCGCCGAGAGAATGGAAGTAGTCGCGCAGCTGAGCGAGGCTCATTCCTGCCAGATTAGGTTTGGCTGCCAGCGTCATGACGAATCAGTCTCCTAGCAGTACCCGCAGGGCGGGCCCACCGCGCAATAACCGCGCCAGCATGGAAGCTGGCGCAAGTGTTAGCTGTTTATGAACAGATCTCTTCGTCTTTGAAGAAATAGCTTACTTCGCGTTGTGCTGACTCAACAGAGTCGGAACCGTGTACCGCGTTTGCATCTATTGAGACCGCAAAATCCGCGCGAATCGTTCCTGCCGCTGCTTCGGCGGGATTAGTTGCTCCCATAAGCTCACGATTTTTCAGAACAGCGCCCTCGCCTTCGAGGACTTGAACCATCACGGGCCCAGACGTCATGAATGCAATGAGATCGCCGAAAAAGCCGCGCTCGCGGTGTTCCGCGTAAAAGCCGCCTGCGAGCGCGTCATCTAGACGGAGCATTTTAGAGGCAACAATCTTGAGGCCTGCCTTTTCAAAACGGCTATAGATTTCGCCAATGACGTTCTTTGCTACGGCATCGGGCTTAATGATAGAAAGTGTGCGTTCAATCGCCATTGTGACTCCAAATTTAGCTAGAAGAGCCAGACATCGCGGCTCATGTATTTTAAAGAGCGCATATTATACGCACATTTGCTCAATTCTTATACGATTATTGCGCAATTCCCAACCGATTAGTCGGCAGCCTCTTCGATCCATGCCGCTTGAATCGCTTCAAGGATCTTCTCCCCGCTTCGCTCAGGGTCATCACTAAAGTCTTCTAATTCACAGACCCAACGGTGAAGATCAGTAAAGCGCACATACTGCGGATCGACATCGGGGTGCTGATCAAATAGGCCCATTGCTATTTCACTGACATCTGTCCAGCGTAAACTCATGAGGTCGCCTCCGAAAGATAGGGTGAGAAGGTCACGCTAGTGGACCTCAGACACCATGTTAATTGTGTATTTGGGAATTTCGATAACCAAGTCTTCGCTCCCAACTTTCGCCTGACAGCTGAGCCGTGATTCCGGCTCCAGCCCCCAAGCCTTGTCGAGATAATCCTCTTCGTTCTCCTCGGCATCCTCGAGAGAAAGGAAGCCTTCGCGCACGATCACGTGGCACGTAGTACAAGCACAGGATTTCTCACAGGCGTGTTCAATAGACAGCTTATTCGCAAGCGCAACGTTGAGAATCGTCTCATTCGACTCAGCTTCGATAACCGCGCCCTCGGGGCAAATTGTTTCGTGCGGTAGAAAGGTAATTTTAGGCATAGCGCCTCTCCTCTGTTTGATCGTCTTTGTAGTGCCTGCAGATGAAGTCGCGCACTACTGATTAATTAGCGTGTCGGCCACTCGCCTTTCCTGCTTTGGCCTAAATCGATTCGCCCTGTAGCGCTCGGGAAATATGCGCGTCCATGCGTCTAGCAGCGAAATCTCCGCTTATCTGATTCAGCGCGGCAGTGAGGTCGCTCACCTCTGCGCTGGATCCATTTTCGAGTGCCGCAGCGAGCGCAGCGACACCTTGGTTAATCCGCTGCTCTTCACCTTCTTCTAGCAACTGGGGGTCGGCGATGACCGCTGCGGCGACCGCATCAATCAACTGCATCGCATCGACTTTTGCTTCCTGCAGGGACCTTAACTCCATATCCGCACGCGCATTCTCCTGCGAGGCCTGCAGCATGCTTTCGATCGTCTCTGCTTCTAGACCGTAGCTTGGTTTGACCTGAATTTCGGATTTAACGCCCGTCAAGGTCTCCTCTGCGCTCACGCTCAACAGGCCGTCGGCATCTACTTGAAAAGTTACCCGGATCTTTGCTGCCCCGGCGACCATGCTCGGAATTCCCCGTAGGGTAAAACGGGCAAGTGAACGGCAATCAGCGACGGCCTCGCGTTCGCCCTGCAATACGTGGAGCGCCATAGCCGTTTGGCCGTCTTTAAACGTGGTGAATTCCTGTGCGCGAGAGACTGGAATTGTCGTGTTACGCGGGATAATTTTTTCGACCAACTCACCCATCGTCTCAATGCCCAACGAAAGCGGGGTAACGTCGAGCAGAAGAAAATCGGAATCAGATTTATTGCCGATAAGAACATCTGCTTGAATGCCCGCACCAACGGCGACTACTTTATCGGGGTCAATACTTGTTAGTGGCTCGCGCCCGAAAAATTCCGCCACCGCGGCACGGACAAGTGGCATTCGCGTAGATCCGCCGACTAGAATCACATTATCGATTTCATCGAGTTCAAGTCGCGCGTCGCGAAGGGAGCGACGGCAGATCATCATGGCGCGGCTAAGCGGCTCCTTAGCGATCTCGGCAAACTGCTCTCGAGACAGAGATCCTCGGTAGTCTCCCATGGTGAATTTGACTTCTTCGACGTCACTAAGCTGATGCTTTAAGTCATTGGCCAGTTGCAATGCCTCACCTTCACTCGCCGCCGCATCGCCGCTTTGTGCAATTAGCCATGTCGCCAACAATCGATCGAAGTCATCACCTCCTAAGTTGGTATCGCCCCCCGTCGACAATACCTCGAACACCCCCCGTGTGAGGCTAAGCAGCGACACATCGAATGTGCCACCGCCAAGATCGAAGACAACAATATTGCCTTGATCGGCGCTGTCCAAGCCATAGGCTACCGCCGCGGCGGTGGGTTCGTTTAGCAGCCGCAGGACGTTGATGCCGGCGAGCTCAGCCGCCTCTTTCGTTTGCTGGCGCTGGGCATCGTTAAAATATGCAGGGACAGTAATAACCGCCCCTTCGAGCTCACCTTTCAGTGCACTCGCGGCGCGGGCTTTTAACACAGACAGAATATCGGAAGAAACTGAGACAGGATCTTTACTGCCGGCCCGAGTCAGCACTGCAGGCGCCGTATCGTCTCTGGCTGCGTCAAATTCGTAGGGTAAATAGTGACCGAGTTGTCGAAGCTCGGAGAGCCCTTTACCGAGCATGCGCTTTACCGAGACAAGGGTGTTCTTAGGGTCAGTGAGTGCAAACGTTTTTGCTTTTTTACCAACAGAAATGAGGCCGTCGCTGCCATAGTGAACGATAGAAGGCAGAAGGTGCTCGCCGCCCTCATCGGGCAACGTCTCGACTTTAAGTCCACAGCGAGCCGCGACAAGCGAATTCGTCGTGCCGAGGTCTATACCTACCGCTAGCCGATGTTTCGGTCTTGCAGGCTTACCGCCCGGCTCTTGTATCTGTAGTAACGCCATAACTCTTCACGAAGGGCATCGGTTAGCCGAATTCTTAACAACTTGATGGCTGTGGAATTCAATAGCCAAGACGCTTTTCTTCGCTTACCTCTATTTCTTGAAATAATTTGTGCAAAAACTGCAGTTCGTGGAACACGCGTTTTGCGCTGACCAGATCGTCCGCCTCTAGGTTGGCGACAAAGCTCAGCTCTCGCGCTGCGATCCTATTTTCGATATCGCGCTTGATAGGCGAGAGGATGGCAAGTCCCGCTTCCCCCGCTGGCGCCTCGGCGACTTGTTCTCTCAACTCCATCTGTTCTAGCAGAACAGCCATATCAAGGTCGCCCTGTGAAACACCCTCTACGTCGACACCTCGCAGCTTAAGAAGGTAGCCCGCTCTGGCGAGAGGCGACTTGAGGGTTGCATACGCATCATTCAGAAGACTGCTCTTCTGCACTGCCAACAATTTGGCCTGCTCGTCGTCGGCGGCAACCCTGTCAGGATGGTTTTCATTCTGTAGCGCGCGGAAATTAGCGGCGAGCGCTTTCTTATCGATTGCGAAGCGACGCTCGAGAGAAAAGAGAGAGAAGTAGTCTTCGGGGACTTGCATGATCCTTTGCCTTGTAAAGTCGCTGCTGAGCTTTGGCACCGACGTCGCACCCGCCAACCTATGAACTAAGCTAGCCGATGTCGGTTCGTTTATTGCCGTCGCGTCGCGCTATTGCGAGCATCTGCCGACGGATTCTCAATCAGCGGCGAGGGAACTCAGACGCTAAAACTTTCGCCGCAGCCACATTCACCCTTGGCATTCGGATTAGTAAATTCGAATCCCTCATTGACGCCCTGCTTGACGAAATCCATTTCAGTGCCGTCGATATACAACAAGCTTTTAGGATCTACGACCACTTTAATGCCGGACTGTTCGAACACTTGATCACCCACCTCAAGCTTGTCGACGAATTCGAGCACATACGCCATGCCCGAACACCCCGTGGTCTTCACACCCACGCGAATTCCTATGCCATGGCCGCGCGTGTTCATCTGTTCGGCTACATGGGCAGCTGCCGCAGGAGTAATAGTAATCGCCATGAACTATGCGCCGCGCTTCGCTTTAACGTCTGCAATCGCTGCTTTAATTGCGTCTTCGGCGAGCACTGAACAGTGAATCTTCACTGGCGGAAGCCCTAGTTCTTCGGCGATATCTGAATTTTTAATCGCCGTTGCTTCGTCTAATGAACGCCCTTTCACCCACTCGGTTAGAAGAGAACTGGATGCTATAGCAGAGCCACAGCCGTACGTTTTAAATTTCGCATCTTCGATCACGCCATCGGCATTCACCTTGATCTGCAGGCGCATCACGTCACCGCACGCTGGAGCACCAACCATACCGGTGCCAACATTGAGGTCAGAATCATCCATCTTGCCGACGTTACGTGGGTTTTCATAGTGATCGATTACTTTTTCTGAATAAGCCATTTTAGACTCCTCGTTAAAAATTAATTAGTGTGCCGCCCACTGAATCTTGCTTAAGTCGACGCCGTCCTTGTACATATCCCAAAGCGGCGACAAATCTCGAAGCTTGCCAACCGCTTCTTTGACTTTTTCGATTGCGTAGTCGATCTCTTCCTCGGTTGTGAAACGACCTATGGTCATCCTCAGAGAGCTATGCGCCAATTCATCATTAAGCCCGATCGCACGGAGCACATAGGAGGGCTCGAGACTGGCAGACGTACACGCCGAACCGGATGACACGGCCAGGTTGCGCAGCGCCATCATCAGGGACTCGCCCTCGACAAAATTGAAGCTAATATTGAGATTGGCGGCAACGCGGTGATCGAGATCTCCGTTCACATAGACTTCTTCCATGTCCTGGAGGCCTTCGAGCAAACGGTTACGCAGCTTGAGAATACGAGCATTATCGGTATCCATTTCCAACATTGCCAGATGAAACGCTTCACCCATGCCCACTATCTGATGCGTCGCGAGCGTGCCCGAGCGCATACCGCGCTCGTGGCCACCGCCGTGCATTTGCGGCTCTAGACGCACCCGTGGTTTACGGCGTACAAACAATGCGCCTATACCTTTCGGACCATAGGTCTTGTGCGCGGTCAGAGACATCAGATCAACCTGCATAGTCTCCATGTCTATGGGTAGTTTGCCTGTGCTCTGTGCTGCATCTACATGGAAAATCACGCCGTGTTCGCGGGTCACCTTGCCGATCGCTTCGATGTCGTTTATCACGCCGATTTCGTTGTTCACGTGCATGAGAGAAACCAGTGTTGTATCCGGACGAATCGCCGCGGCTACCCTCTCTGGGCTTATTATCCCCTTTGAATCTGGGTCAAGGTAGGTTATCTCGAAGCCTTCGCGCTCGAGCTGTCGACAGCTATCAAGAACCGCCTTGTGCTCAATTTTGGAGGTGACGATGTGTTTGCCCTTCTTGCTATAGAAATGAGCTACGCCCTTTATCGCTAGATTGTCCGACTCAGTCGCGCCTGACGTCCAGACGATCTCACGCGGATCGCAGTTCAGAAGGTCTGCGACCTGCTTGCGGGCATTTTCAACAGCTTCCTCGGCTTTCCAGCCAAATTTATGCGAACGCGATGCAGGGTTTCCAAAGTTGGCTTCAAGCGTGAGGCATTCAGCCATCTTCGCTGCCACGCGAGGGTCGCAAGGTGAAGTTGACGAATAGTCTAAATAGATCGGAAATTGCATTTTGTACTCCGGTGTAAAAGTCTGTTTTAGCCTGCACGATAACTGATGCGCAGAATCAAAATCTCATGTCGGTATTCGGCTCGGGTGCTGTGCACTGCAACCCTCTTATACCTGAGGTGGCATTCGCGCCAATGGCGCTTAGAGTGCTAGGGCTGCAGACATCTCTGTCACAATGATTTGTCGTCGATCTTGATTGTCGGCTATTTTTTTCACTTCGTTTTTCGCGACCAAGTCAGCGAGACTAATGCTCTCGAGAAACACGTGTATCTGTTCGCTTAGGTCTTCCCATAAATAATGAGTCAGACAGGTCTCTCCGCCTTGGCAGTCTCCTGCCCCTTGGCATTTCGTCGTATCGACAGACTCGTCAACCGCATCGATAATTTGGGCGATATAGATTTCGTCTGAACCGCGCTTGAGCTCATACCCGCCACCAGGGCCACGCACGCTACTGACTAACTCGCTTCTTCGTAACTTCGAAAAAAGCTGCTCGAGATACGATAGCGAAATCGCCTGCCTTGACGAAATATCGCTTAGGCTTATTGGGCCTTGGCTTTTATGTAGTGCGAGATCGAGCATTGCCGTTACGGCATACCGACCCTTTGTTGTTAACCGCATGACGGCGCCTCGCTTTCCTTCGAAACTGCGCAAATTATCGAATAACCTAGTGAATTAGTCAAGATTAGACAAGACACCATCGAGGCGACGAGCGATTCCAGCATCAAGGCACCGACACGGGCTCGAAATAGCACGTAGCGACAAAGTCTTACCGCCATACTACACTGCACATACGCCCCTATCCGACGAACCGATGAGCAATCCCCTATGTATGTCGATTTACATTGCCACAGTTACTACTCTGACGGAGCCCAAACGCCAGAGTATCTGGTCGGCGCGGCTCTCGAACGTGGATTGACCCATCTCGCGCTAACCGATCACGATTGCCTCTGCGGCGTGGAGCACCTGTGGCAGACGACTCCAAGGGATACTGTACCGGCGGTCAAAGAAGGCTGGCGCCAGCTAAAACTTATCGCCGGGGTCGAACTATCCTGCGACTGGAATGGACTCGAGATTCATGTGGTTGGACTTTTGAAAGAGCTGCGGACACCGACTCTCGACGCTCTTTTAAGTGAGCAGCAGAACAATAGGCGGCAGAGAGCTGAGGCGATCGCAGTCAAACTCGACGCTGTCGGGGCAACCGGCGCGCGCGACTATCTCGCCGCCCTGCCCGCTACCGCATTGACTCGCAGCCACATTGCCGACTTTTTAGTCGCCAGCGGTATCTGCAAAAACAAGCAAAAGGCGTTTAAATCCTATCTTGGCAGGCGCGGAAAAGCGTATGTTGCAGCTACTTGGGCAAGCCTCGATCAGGCGGTTAGCGCAATTCAGGCCGCAGGTGGTATTGCAATTCTTGCGCACCCAAGCCGCTACCCGCTTACCCGCAGCAAATTATCTCGCCTCATCAGCGATTTTCGTGCTGCAGGCGGCGAGGCGTTGGAAGTCAGCTACGCCAATCTCGACCCAACCGCCAAGAAACGACTGCTCGAACTCGCCAACGAGCACGCGCTTTACTACTCCTGCGGCTCGGATTTCCATACGCTCGAATCCGGATGGACGGCGCTCGGTAAATATCCGCGCCTCGAACCCTCAGCCACAAAAAATGCCATCTGGGAGCACCCAAGATGGCATTCAATTGTCTCTTCGGGACGCACAGTTTTCGCGCCGCCAATCGAGGAGAGCGAGTTCTAGACTCGACGCTTAATCGACGCAATAAGCGTTCTGAAATAGTCTAGCAGGGTCTCGTGCTTGTAATCTGTGAATTCCCCCGCGTCCATAAATAGGCCGTGTTCGGCGCACGCTTCGTATTCTATGTGCGACTGCTTAGCATCGTTGATTTTTTGCATCGGCTCGCCGCAGCGCGGGCATTGGATATCTCTCACCGCGTTGTAGGTTTTACCAATTGCGGGATCGCCACTGTCGGCAAAGTCAGCCATCCAGTCGTTCTTTAGTTGCTCCGCCTCACCGTTATCAAACCAGAGGCCTTCGCAGCGCTCGCATTTATCGATAACTACTTTGCCATGTAACGTTTCTATCTCGATTTCATGCATTGCTGAATTACACTTAGGGCATTCCATCCTGTTCTCCTAGCTTTTTCTTATAGTCGCTGCTTTTATTATTGTCATGATGCAATCTGTAAACACCGCATCGGCCCTGATGGTAATGGTTTTCATCACCAAGACCAAGCCTTTGAATCGTTTTGTATCAATAGCTGTAAACCACCGCATCAATCTCTGCGGAATCAATAGCCCCAGTCGCGCACTGCCTTAACTCACCGATGGGGAGAATATGCACCCTGTCGGGCCTCAGCCGCACTCCCTCATCCCCCAGTCCTGCAAGAATTATGGCGAGAGACTCGGAGTCGGCAAAACCCAAAAGCTGCTCACTCGCCTTGCAGGCTGACGCATAGAGCGCCTCCTCGAATAAATCTCTCTCGGCGTACCATCGCTGTTTATAGTCGGACTGCGCCCTCTCTAACTGCGCGCCCAACTCCACCGCTCGCCGCTGGGCAAGCGCTCTAAGCGGCGCTATCCGCGCCGAAAGCGACTCGTCCGCCGATGAGCCGGCGCTATCGAGCATCGCACTCATCGTTGCCAGATTTGCCTGAAGCTCTTGGCGAAGCGTCGCCAACTCACCCCGAATATCAGCGTAAGTTGCCTCGTCAATTCCCTCGAGCGAACGCAGTGCGTCTGCCGCCTCCGACGCCTGTCGCAGCGCCGAGCTCACAATCAACTCATAGTCGACGTCTTGAATGCGGCTGGAAAGGCTTGCGACTAGCTCTGAATCTGCCGCATCGGCAGGGAGTGCTTGCGGAGCCTGTGCGGCGGAGAAGCGTGCGAATGGATTCTGGCTAGACTGCAGGTCGCGAAGGGTCGAACCAAGAGCGGCGAGACTTAAACGCTGCCTGCGGTTAGCAAGTGGACTACGAATCTCGAGATAGGCGCCCTGACCGAAAAGATACCGAGACTGTATCGAACCAACGTTCATGCCAAACAGCCCTCCCGGCTCGTCGAGTTCAAGCCCCGCTGACAGCAAATCAGAAAACACACTGAGCTCCTGACGCGAGCGCTCCAGCGCATCCGCTGAAGGCTGCGCAATCGCTACGCCGGCAATTAGGCTAAAGACGAGGGATACGACGGACGAGGCTAGCAAGCGCGAGCCTTGTCTAACAGTGTGAGTAGAGCCAAACATGATGCCCCCTATCTGACGATCTCGTTAAAACTCACATAACTTGCAAGTTGTTGCAGCGAGCGTAGCGTTTCAAAATCACTTTCAGCGAGTTGCTCGTAGCTCGCGCGCACCTGTTCTAAGTCGTTGAGTCTCTGTTGCTCAAAGAAGGCAAAGAGCTGTTGGAAATTCGCTTCGCTACTTTCACGAGCCTGATTCAAAACTGCCTGCATGAGTGCGATAGTGTTCTGATCTTGTCGCTGCTCTAGTCGCGCGATCACCTGCTGCAACTCTTCTCGATCGACCATTTGATCGACCATTTGATCGACCATTTGAAAGACAGACGCGTCGTTTTTCAAACCACCAAAGCTCACACTAAAACCAGATTCGTCGACAAGAAAGCGGGCATCCATGAACACCAGCACCAAGACCGCGAAGGAGACTGCCGAGGGCGCCCACTGCCACCAATTTAACAATGGCCAACGACGCGCCTTGTCTTGTTTGGGTAAAGGTTCTGCTAGTTGGCGAATCCGCTCGCGATGTGCTGCCGCAGAGGCGGGAAGCGCCTCGTCATCCCAAGAATTCAAAACTGACTTGACGCTGTCGAAACTTGCGAGTTCAGCGCTGCATTGCGCACAGTCGGCGAGGTGGTTCTCAAAGGCATCCCGCTCGCTGAGGGCGAGTTCATCGAGAACGTAGGCCGAGAGGTAGCGCACCGATTCAGGGCATTGCATAATTTTTCTCCAATAAATCTTTAAGTTTTTTCAGCGCGCTATAAAAGCGCGTTTTAGCAGTATTCTCTGAGATGTCTTGCGCGATACCAATTTCCTCGAAAGTCTGCGACTGAAAAAGTTTGAGTTCGATAATGAGCCGCTGCTCGATCGGCAGCTGGCCGAGCAGGACCTGTACCTGCGCGTTCATTTGCTCCTGTGCGAGCTGTTCATCGGGCTCGTCAGACGCGAAGGCTGGTAGCCTCGCAAGCTGATCTGTCTCCTCGGACGGTTTATTCTCGACAGGTGGCCGCCAACGCCGTGCGAGATCAATCGACTTGTTGTGAACAATACGAAACACCCAGCTACTGAACTTAGACTCGCCACGGAATCGATGCAGGTTTTTGTAAATTCCTATAAAGACCTCTTGCATGAGATCTAATGCATCAGCGCTATTGCCCGTAAGCCTGAGCGCCTGGTTGTAGATGCGCGACTCGTAGCGCGCAACCAAATCGATCCACGCCTGCTTGGAGCCTTTGACGGCAGCAGCGACTAACGCCTGATCTTCATCGATTATCGTGCCCATGAATCGGTCCGGATTAAACAAGCCTTTTACACAGCCCATCTAGCAGGTGCGCGCCTCTATCGATTCAGCATACTGGCAATAGAGTCTTAGTCGCAACAGCGGCTGAGATAGTTTGCTCGGCACTTTAAAAAAGCGGACAGCCCAGAATACTCGCAGGCGCTGCGAGAAAGTCAGGGAAGTGCTAGGGAAGCGCCAGAGAACCTAAGAGGGAAAATTAGATCGCGTGAAAGCACGCCCCCGAGAGAGGCGCGCTATGCAAGGAGGGGACTAGCTCGCAGCGCGCTCGGCAGAGGCAGAGGTATCGGCTGAGGTTTCTTTCAGCAATTCGCTTACAGCACCCATGAGCGCGTTGAGCGACGAAGAGATAATGTCTTTGCTAACGGCAACGCCGCTAAACCTGCGCACCCCATACTTTAGCTGTATGTAGGTCACCGCTTCCGCATCGGCACCCTTGCCGAGCGCGTGCTCCCCGTATTCCATGACTTCGAAATCTATCTTGAGCGTTCGCTTCAAGCCTTCGATAAATGCATCGAGAACGCCGTCGCCTTCACCCTTGATTTCTACAGGCTGCCCAGAGAGATCAAGCATCGCCGAGAAGGTCTCGCGCCCTTGGTTTTTCTGGATACTGAAATCTTCTAAGCTGATGATTTTCTCAGATTGAATGTAGTGTTCGTTAAACAACGTCCAGATTGAATCGGGTTGAATCTCTCCACCGCTCTGCTCGGTGACGCTCTGCACCACACGGCTGAATTCGATCTGCAACCAGCGCGGCAGCTCAAAACCAAATTTATTCGCAAGCACATAGGCGACACCGCCCTTACCCGATTGGCTATTTACTCTGATGACGTCTTGATAAGTGCGGCCTAAATCGCGCGGGTCAATCGGGAGATAGGCGATTTCCCAAGTGCTACCTTCTTCATACATATCCAGGCATTTTTTGATCGCATCTTGATGGCTACCTGAGAACGCAGTGAAGACAAGATCGCCAGAGTACGGCTGACGAGGATGCACATCGATCTGCGTGCACTCTCTTACTACCGAGACAATTTTATCCATATCGCTCAGATCAAGCTTGGGATCGACGCCTTGGCTGTAGAGGTTCATCGCCATGATAACGATATCCATATTGCCCGTACGCTCACCATTTCCGAGCAGCGTTCCCTCGACTCGCTGTGCACCGGCCATCACGGCAAGTTCCGCCGAACCGACAGCACAGGCGCGGTCATTGTGTGTGTGCAGGCTCACAATAATCGAATCACGCTTTTTGATATGACGACAGAACCATTCTATCTGGTCGGCATAGACGTTGGGCGTCGACACTTCGACTGTCGAGGGGAGATTGAAAATGATCTTCTTCTCAGGCGTTGGCTGCCAGACATCCGCAACGGCATCGCACACCTCAACAGCAAAATCGATTTCGGTGCCAGTGAAGCTCTCGGGCGAATACTGGAATGTCCAATCAGTCTCCGGCGCTAGCGATGCGCAGCGCTGCACCTCAGCAGCGCCCGCTTTCGCGATCGCGATGATCCCAGCCTTGTCGGTCTTGAATACTTTTTCGCGCTGCACGACCGACGTCGAGTTATACACGTGAAGAATAGCTCGCTGCGCCCCTTTGAGAGACTCGAACGTACGCTGAATCAACTCGGGACGCGCTTGGGTGAGCACCTGGATGGTCACATCATCTGGGATCTTGTTCTCTTCGATGAGGTAACGCACAAAGTCGAAGTCAGGCTGCGAGGCTGCCGGGAAGCCGACCTCAATTTCCTTAAAGCCTACTTCTACCAACAGCGCGAACATCTTCTTCTTTTGCTCGACTGACATAGGCTCGATCAGAGCCTGATTGCCATCACGAAGGTCAACGCTACACCACTTCGGCGCCTCAGAAATCACTCGGTCGGGCCAAGTGCGATCTTTAATGTCAATAGTGGTGAAAGGTTTGTATTTCGTGTGGTCGAACATCTCTTCATTCCTTTTGGGATTGCTATTTGCAAGCTTCGTGTCTGTTTAACGTTCCGCTCATAGACTCGAGAACTGCATTCTAGTGACTTCGCAGGGGTGACTCTACTACTTAATCAGCTCAATATTCGATAATATTAGCTATAATAGTCAAATTTAATTACATTATTAACTATTAACACCACAAATACCTTTATTGGTGGCAATCACAGCATTATTATATAGGAAGAAAAGCAATGGACAAGATCGATAGACGCATCCTTGCCGCGCTCCAGGCCGATGGCAACATCACGAATCTCGAGCTTGCGGACAAAGTAGGGCTCTCACCCTCGCCCTGCGCGCGGCGCGTCAAACAACTCGAAGAGGCAGGCGTAATAGGTCGCACGGTTACCCTACTTAATCCGTCAAAGCTCAACCTCAAACTGACCGCAATTATTCATATCAATATGGATCGTCACACCCCCGAACGTTTTGAGGAGTTTGAAAGAACCGTGACAGAGTTCCCCGAGGTCGTGGAATGCCTGCTCGTCACAGGACAGTCGGCAGACTATCAACTTCGAGTCAGGGTGCCCGATATGGAGGAGTATCAAGCCTTTCTGCTCAATAAAATCACACGAATAGAGGGTGTCACTGACGTCCATTCGAGCTTCATCATGCGGGAAGTGGTGAGCAAAACGGAGATGCCGCTAAACCACATGATTCTGAGCTAACACTGAGCTCACCCGCTTAAACGCTTATCGTGGATGCATTAAAAAGGCGGCAAGCGCCGCCTTTCTAACTAAAATACTGAGCCGACTAGTCGCAGCGCTCAGCCTGCGAGAAGCGATTGCCAGCCTAAGGAAGCAGACTTGCTACGGCATCGCGCTCTTCGTTTAGCTCGATCTCTGACTTATCCATGAGATCTTGGCTAAACGCGTTGATCTCCAGATCCTGAACGATGCTGTATTCGCCATTTGCGCAGGTTACAGGGAACGAATAAATCAAACCTTCGGTAACACCATAGCTGCCATCGCTGTGAATCCCCATGCTGACGATCTTACCGTTAGTCCCTAGCGCCCAATCGCGCATATGCTCTATCGCCGCATTTGCGGCAGACGCTGCGCTCGACAGGCCGCGCGCTTTGATAATCGCCGCGCCGCGCTGCTGTACTGTCGGGATAAAATCACTGATGATCCAGTCTTGGTCGACTAGGCTAGTCGCCGCCGCACCCGCGACTGTGCAGTGATGAATATCTGGGTACTGAGTCGCTGAATGGTTACCCCAGATGATCATGCTCTCAACATCAGTGCTGTGCTTACCAGTCTTGTTCGCAAGCTGTGCCATCGCACGGTTGTGGTCCAAACGGGTCATAGCGGTGAACTGACCTGGCCTTAGATCAGGCGCGTTGCGGTAGGCGATCAGCGCATTGGTATTGGCGGGATTGCCAACCACGAGCACCTTTACGTCTCTGCTCGCATTGTCGTTAATCGCCTTGCCCTGCGCCGAGAAAATGGCCGCGTTTGCTTCTAGCAGATCCTTACGCTCCATACCCGGGCCACGGGGACGCGCACCTACGAGAAGGCAGTAATCAGCGTCTTTGAACGCAACGTTCGCGTCATCGGTTTGCACGATTCCTGCTACTAAAGGAAAAGCGCAGTCCTCGATCTCCATGACCGTACCCGCGAGCGCGTCCAGTGCCGGCGTAATCTCCAAGAGCTGCAAGATGACGGGCTGATCAGCACCGAGCATCTCGCCCGCGGCGATCCTGAACAGAAGGGAGTAACTAATTTGGCCTGCGGCTCCGGTTACAGCGACGCGTACTGGTGCTTTCATGTTGAGTTCCTGTTGGAATTGGGATTATGGGGTTTGGGCTTATGGGTCTAGTGTTAGTGGTCTAGACTTTCACCCGAATTAATTAGCCGCATATAGTAGCAAAAAAAATCTTTTAGCGCTGCTACCGCAGCTAGCCACAATTTCTAACAAGGTCAGCGGCAATCAAACACCCCTGCCAAGTAACATCGCATCGCCATAGCTATAAAAGCGATAATCGTTTGCGACCGCCTGCCTATAGGTCTCCATCAGCATATCGCGATTGCAAAATGCGCTTACCAGCATCAATAACGTCGACTGAGGGAGATGGAAATTGGTGATCAATGCGTCGACGACTTTAAATTCATAACCTGGGTAAATGAAAATATCAGTCTCGCCGCGCGTTGGTGCAAGCACGCCGCCGGCGGCTGCTGACTCAAGACTGCGCACCGTAGTTGTCCCCACGGCAATCACTCTGCCGCCGCGGGCGCGACAGGCAGCGACTTTAACGCACACGTCTTCGCCCACGTCGATAAGCTCCGTGTGCATCTTATGCTCTTCGATATTGTCTACGCGCACCGGCTGAAACGTGCCCGCACCCACGTGCAGGGTAAGATAGGCGGTGTCGACACCCTTCTCTGCTAGCTCGGCGAGCATTTGCTCATCGAAATGCAACCCCGCAGTTGGCGCGGCGACGGCACCATTTTCGCGCGCGTAAACGGTTTGATAACGCTCCTCGTCGAATGCCTCATCCTCGCGCTTGATGTAGGGAGGCAGCGGCATGTGGCCATGCTCGACAAAGATCTCCTCAGGCGCTACGCCGCCGTCGAACTGCAATATGTAGAAATCGCCCTGCCGCCCTATTACCTCGATCGGGGCGAGTTCAGTGCCGTCGATAGTCAACAGCGTGCCGGGCTTGGGGGATTTGCTCGCCTTAAGCTGCGCGAGCACCTTATTGTCATCCATCATGCGCTCAACCATCACCTCTACTCGACCGCCTGAGGTCTTATGGGCAAAGAGTCGCGCCGGAATTACCCGCGTGTCGTTAAACACGAGCAGGTCTTTGTCATTAACTAGCGATAGGAGATCCGCGAAACCCCGATGGGTAATCGATGCAGTCTCGGTATCCAGGCACAAAAGGCGACTCTGGCGGCGCTGCTCGGCGGGGTAGTGAACGATGAGATGTTCGGGCAAATCGAAATCGAAATCAGACAGCTGCATGGGTGCTGGGTCCTTTAATACGCGGCTCTTAACAAACGTCCGCGCGCAGTTTACGCGCTCACCTCGCGCATCACCACCCGAACGGTGCAGCAAGTTAACAGACATAAGCGCGCATTATCACATTGCGAAGCTCAGGTAGGCTGCTATAATCGCGCTCGTCTTAACGACTCTGTGCCAGTGTGGTGAAATTGGTAGACACGCCGGATTCAAAATCCGGTTCCTTTGCGGGAGTGGCGGTTCAAGTCCGCCCACTGGTACCAACAGAGTTCTGCACCGCTTAAAACTTCTCTCGCCAAGTTAACTCAGCATTGCTAAAGCAGACGCGTTTACTCGCTAACACTTCAACGTGCGGCAAACTTAAACCCGTTCGGTCCTCGCAATCCTCTCGCTCGCTGAGGGACGTCGTATCCGGTGGACACTTCCTTTAAAGCGAATGAGTTGCTACCTTTACGCGGCGATAATTCTGCCCTCGCTTCCCCACCTCAGCGGAAAACACTAAGCAGAATTTAACGAATAAGAAATCAACCGCTTAAGCAGACACAAAGGATTAAACCCATGGCCACACACAAAATAGCGCTACTCGACGGCGATGGCATCGGCCCGGAGATCATGGCCGAAGCAGTAAAAATTCTCGACCTAGTTGCGCAGCGCAACGAGATCGACTTCGAACTTGTCCATGGCGCTTTTGGCGCTAGCGCCTACTTCAGCCACGGGGATTCGTTTCCAGAGGAAACCAAAAAACTCTGCGACGAGGCAGCAGCAATCTTAAAAGGCCCGATAGGGCTCAATCACGAGGAGTCGAAAAAAATTCCCGTCGATATGCAGCCAGAGCGCGGCGCCCTGCTTCCACTGCGTCGCCGCTTCAACACTTTCGCGAATTTTCGTCCCGTTTACCTGCCCCAGAGCCTTGCTCATTTCTCGCCGCTCAAGCCTGAAATCATCGGTGATAACGGTATCGATATGATCATCATCCGCGAACTCGTCGGCGGGCTGTACTTTGGCAAGAAAGAGATGGGGGTAAACGCCGAGGGTAAACGCTACGTTGTTGAAAATCTTGAATACGACGAAGACCAGATAGCGAATATTGCACGCGTTGCATTTGACACCGCACAAAAGCGCAAGAAAGTGCTGCATAACATCCACAAGTCCAACGTCTTAAAATCTAGCGTGCTGTGGAACGAAATAATAGACGAGGTCGGCGCAGACTATCCCGACGTGAAGGTCGTGAATATTTTGGTTGATGCCGCGGCGACCTACCTATGCTTGAATCCAGGCCAGTTCGACGTGATGGTGATGGAGAATATGTTTGGCGACATCTTAAGCGACCAGGCAGGCGGCATACTCGGCTCCCTCGGCCTCATGCCCTCAGCGTGCATTGGCCCAGAAAAAGCTTACTATGAACCCTCACATGGCTCCGCGCCTGACATCGCAGGCCAAGGCATTGCCAATCCATACTCGATGATCGGCTCAGTTGCGATGATGCTCGAAATGAGTTTTGGGATGGAGGCTGAGGCCAAGAATGTCTGGCACGCAATGCAGGAAGTCTTTGCTCAGGGCAATTCGACCCCCGATCTTTCCAAGCCCGGCGCTGGCGTAAACATGATTAGCACGAGCGCCTTCGGCGATCTCGTTGCTGCTGAACTTGCGAAATGCCCAAAGGTTTAGT
>Ga0222714_10000484_pt1 | contig 45426 bp, 48 predicted proteins | sample C33_3DmetaG_FD_165048 | JGI IMG/M metagenome (GOLD analysis project Ga0222714, IMG submission 165048) | Estuarine water microbial communities from San Francisco Bay, California, United States - C33_3D | ecosystem: Environmental > Aquatic > Marine > Unclassified | place: USA: California...
CCATCAGGTGTATCTACAGTTGACGTATTAATCGTTGCTGGTGGCGGCGGTGGTGGTGCTCAAGGTAACGGTGCTCAAGCTGAAAGATGTGGAGGCGGTGGTGCTGGTGGTTTAATTTATAAACCATCTCATGGTGTTTCTCCAGGTTCTTCAATTAGTGTAACTGTAGGAAATGGCTCAGGTCCTTCTCCATTAAATAACAACCACGGTGGTCCTAACGGTGACCAAGGTGGTCCTTCAATTTTTGATAGCTTAACGGCAATAGGTGGCGGACACGCTGCTTCAGGTGCTGGAGGTTCAGGTGGAGGTGTTAGAGGTCCTGGATCAGGTGCTGGTGGACCAGGTCAACAACCTGCACAAGGAGGAGATTCAGGAACTTACGGATTTGGAAATCCAGGTGGCGGTTATCTTGGACAACAAGGTGGCGGTGGCGGTGGCGCTAGTCAAGCTGGACAAGGTGTTCGAGGTGGTGACGGAAGATCATACTCTATTAGTGGTTCATCTGTAGAATACGCTGGAGGAGGCGGAGGATACGGTGGTAACGGTGGAAACGGTGGCGGAGGATCATATAACGGTGGTTCTGCTACTGCGAATAGAGGTGGCGGTGCTGCTGGAGGACATCAAACTCCTGCTGGTTCTGCTGGAAAAGGTATAGTTATCGTTGCTTACTAAATAATTTTTTATATTATATTGAAAGGTAAATTATGAATGAAAATAATACAATTGATTTGGATAAAGAAGTTACTCAGGAAGAATCTTATAAAGGTTTGTTAGATACTTCAATGATTACCGAAGAAGGTAAAAAAATAGCTTCTCATATTATTGAAAAATTTATTGAAAGCAATAACCTACAGAACGTTAATCCAGCAATACTAAAATCACTTATCGTAAAAGAATTTGGTCTAAAAGAAAAAGAAACTGTAAATTTTAGACAAACATATTTTTTTAGTAAATTTTCAAAATTTATTACTAGAATGGGTGTGTCATTAGCAGGTCATATCGAAAAAGAAGATAAGAAAATACCAATCATTAATATGACTGTTGCTGTTGATGAACTTGACCTAATGGTTAAAGAAGTGATAAATGAAGAAGTAGAAAAAAAATTAGAAGAATTAAAAACTAACAAATAAATAATATTATGAGTGAAAAAAAAGATATTATACTTATAGATAATAAAGAATATAAACTTGATGATTTGTCAATACCTTTAAGAAATACGATTGCAGCTAGACAAGAAATACAGCAATCAAAAGTAAGGCATGAGTTGGAACTAGAAAAAATTGATGTCTTAACTGATTATTACAATAAAAAGATAAAAGAGGAAATTGATAAATTAAATGGCAGCAGTAGCGAATCTTAAAATAGACCAAGGTGCAAGTTTTAGTTCGGATGTAACTGTAACAAATACAGACGGCGACGCTGTAGATTTATCAGGTTACACAGTAACAGCTAGAATGTCAAAAGACTATGGTTCTTCAACATATACTACAATAACCTCTAATATTGCAGCTGACCCTACTACAGGCGTTATTACTTTATCTTTAACAAATTATCAAACATCAAATTTAGACGCTCCAGCAAGATATGTGTATGATGTTTATATTACACAAACCTCAACTAGCACGGTAACAAGGGTTATTGAGGGAATTATTACTATAAATCCAAAAGTTTAATAGTTCTTCAACATATTTTCATTATAAATATTACAAAAGAGAGAGGAACCATCAAATGGTTAAAGCAGTTATTAATCAAACTGGAGGTGTTAGAGCAAATATCAACTCTAGTAATTCACAGGGACCACAACAGGTTTCTGTACAAGTGCCTAGTACAAATATTAACTTATCAAACGTTAATAGATTAAGAAGCTTAACAGATGTAGATTCAACAACTTTGAATGATGGAGCCTTATTACAGTATGACGCTACTAGTGATAAATTTATAACAAAAAATAACATTGATACAGATACAGGAATTATTGTATTCAATGGAGGAAGTTTTTAGGGAGAAATAAATGGCAACAATTATTCAGATTAAAAGAAGTTCAAATACAACCGCTCCTTCTACTTTAAAACTAGGTGAATTAGCATATACATATGGTACTGGTACACAAGGAAATTTAGGAGATAGGTTATTTATAGGAGAAGGCGGCGTTGACGCTAACGGAGATGCCAATAACGTAACGGTAATCGGTGGTCAGTATTTTGCTGATAAATTAGATCACGCTGACGGAACATTAACAGGAAATTCGGCATTAACAGTAGATTCAAATTTAGCAATTGATACACTAAACGTAGGAAATTCAACTACTGTAGGTGGTACAATTAAATTTAATGAAGGTACAAATAACGGTTCAAATTTTATTGCGTTAAAATCTCCCAATGACGTAACAACTTCAACAACCTTTGTTTTACCAAATGGTGATGGATCTTCAGGACAATTTTTAACTACAGACGGTTCAGGTAATTTATCATTTTCAACAGTAACTCAAACTCTCTCTATAGCTGCTGATACTGGTTCAAATGATTCTGTAAGTACAGGTGAAACAATAACTTTCACTGGAGATACAGGTATTACAACAACTGTTTCTGACAACACAATAACAATTGATTTAGATGATACAGCGGTAACTCCAGGCACATATGGTTCATCTTCAGCAATTCCAACTTTTGTAGTTGATCAACAAGGTAGAATTACATCTGCTAGTACAACAAACGTTGCTACAACATTAACTATCGTTGATGAATCTTCAACTGCTACAACAATCAATTTATTAAATGATACTTTAAAGTTAACAGGTGGTTCAGGTATAACTACAGTAGCTTCTGGTGACACAATTTCTATTAACTTAGATTCAAATATTGTAACCGAAGATTCAACTGACACATTAACTAACAAAACTATTGATTTAGATTCAAATACTATAACAGGTACATTTGCTGAATTTAATACAGCTGTACAGGATGCTACTTTAGTTTCTACAACAGGTACTGAAACACTTACAAATAAAACTATTGATAGTGCTAGTAACTCATTAACAGTTGACTTATCAGAAGCAACAGTAACAGGTACTTTTGCTGAGTTTAATACTGCTGTATCAGACGCAACATTAGTTTCTACAACAGGAACAGAAACACTTACAAATAAAACTATTGATAGTGCTAGTAACTCATTAACATTAGATTTATCTGAAGGTACTTTAACAGGTACTACGGCTGAATTTAATACAGCATTAAGTGATGGTTCTTTTGCTACATTAGCAGGAACAGAAACACTTACAAATAAAACAATAGACGCTTCTAACAATACTTTATCAAATATTGGTAACTCTTCGTTAACAAATTCATCTATCACAATTGGTTCTGATAGTGTATCATTAGGTGCTACACAAACAGACTTAAATGGTATCACATCAGCTGATATTGATAATATAACAATTGATGGTAATACAATTTCAACAACAGATTTAAATGGTGATTTAATTTTAAACCCTAACGGTACAGGTGATATTGATGTTAATAGTAGTAAAATTATTAATGTTGCAACTCCAACTGCTGATAATGACGCTGCCAACAAAGCATATGTTGACGGTGTTGTAAATGGTTTAGATGTAAAAGAATCAGTATCAGTCGCTACAACAACAAATTTAACAGCAACATATAATAATGGTGCAGGAACTTTAACAGCTAATTCAAATGGTGCTTTATCAATTGATGGTGTAACACCAAGTGAAGGTGCTAGAGTTCTTATTAAAGATCAAACTACACAAACACAAAACGGTATCTATGTAGTAACTACTGTAGGTGACGGTTCAACAGCATTCGTATTAACTAGAAGTCCAGACGCTGACACAGCTTCTGAATTAACTGGTGGTACTTTCTTCTTTGTAGAACAAGGTACAAATAATGCTGACAATGGTTATGTTGCAACTCACAATGGTACACCAACCTTTGGTGTTACAAACATCACCTTCTCACAATTCTCTGGCGCAGGTCAAATTAGTGCTGGCGATGGTTTAACTAAAACTGGTAATCAATTAGATGTACAAGTAGATGATAGTTCCATTGAAATTTTTAGTGATTCTTTACAAGTTAAAGCTTTAGGTATCACAAATGCTATGTTAGCTGGTTCAATCGCAAATGATAAACTTGCAGGTTCAATTACAAATAATAAACTTGTAAATTCAACTATTACTTTTGCAGATGACTCTTCAACAATATCAACAGTATCGCTTGGTGGTGTTTTAACAATTTTAGGTGGCGAAGGTATGGACGCTACATTTAATGGTGATACATTAACAATATCTGGTGAGAATGCTTCAACATCAAATAAAGGTGTTGCTTCATTTAGTTCAGATAACTTTATAGTTAGTTCTGGTGCTGTTAGTGTTTCTAGTATTGATGGTGGAACATTTTAATAATTAATAGAAAGTTTAATAATGGCTTCTGTAATTAAATTAAAAAGAACAACAACTGCTAGCAGTGTACCAACAACTTCAGATTTGGTTGATGGTGAAGTTGCTGTAAATATAGCAGACAGAAAAATTTATGTTCGCAATGGAGCAAGTATTGTAGAAGTTGCTAATAATACTTCTAGTTCTGCTTTAGATTTAACAAATGTTTCTACTAATATTGTACCAGATTCAGATGCTCAAAGGGATATTGGTACTATACAAAGTATCTTTGATGAAATTTTTGGTTATGATGTAATTGCATTAAAAGACACTTATAGAGGATGTAAAGTTTTTACAAATAGTGGAGGATTATCAACTTCACAAACACTATTTAAATTTAAACTAAATACAGTAGGTTCAAAATTTGATCAAGTATATACAAGTTCAGGAGGATTAGGAAGTGCGGCTATCTCAATACCTAGCAATTTTAATGATGATAACCCAGCTTTTTTATTTTAATAGATGGCAGAAAAAACACCAATTAGACTAGTATTTACCAGTGGAACCCCAACAGGTATTGCTGAATATCAATCAGGCGATACAATAGGAAATTCATTTCTTACAAATCCTAATTTTACTTTAGTTGATGATAGTTCAACTTCAACAACAATCTCTCTAGGAGAAACACTAAAAATAACAGGAACAGGTGGAATAACCACATCATTATCAGGAGATGTTTTATCGATTTCAGTTGATGGTTCTATTGTAACTGAAAGTTCTGCCGACACATTAACTAATAAAACTATAAGTGGATCTTCAAACACCTTATCTGATATTGGTAATTCATCACTAACTAATAGTACAATTACAGTTGATGGTGATAGTGGATCACAAGCTATTGATTTAGGAGATACTTTAACAATTTCTGGAGATACTGGAATTACAACTTCAGTTTCAGGAGATTCAATATCAATTGATTTAGATGACACAGCAGTAACTCCAGGTTCATATGGTTCTACTACTGCTATACCTGTCATAACGGTAGATCAACAAGGAAGATTAACAAACGTAAGCACAAGTAATATTTCTACAGTATTAACAGTAGTTGATGATAGTTCAACAAGCGCTTCTATTAATTTATTAAATGATACTTTAAAAATATCAGGAACTTCTAATGAAATTGAAACATCTATTTCGGGTGATACACTTTCAATAGGCCTTCCTAATAATGTTACAATAGGTAATAATTTATCAGTTACAGGCAATGCAACAATATCAGGAGATTTAACAGTAAATGGAACAACAACAACTGTTAATTCTAGTACGATAGAAATAACAAATTCATTTACATTTGAAGGTTCAACAGCGGACGCATACGAAACAGTTTTAGGTGTAGTTGATCCTACAGCAGATAGAACAATTAATTTACCAGATGCTACGGGTACAGTAGTATTAAAAGATACAACTGATACATTAACTAATAAAACTATTAATAGTGCTTCAAACACAATTACAATTACCGAGTCAAACATTTCTGACTTACAAAGTTATATACTTGCTGATTCAACTGACACATTAACAAACAAAACATTTGACGCAAATGGTACAGGTAACTCCATATCCAATATTGAAGTTGCTGATTTTGCTTCAGGTGTTGTTGATACAGATTTATCAAGTGTATCCGCTAATGATGATACTCTTGCTTCAGCAAAAGCAATTAAAACTTATGTTGACAGTCAAGTTACAGCACAAGATTTAGACTTCCAAGGTGACTCTGGTGGTGCATTATCAATTGATTTAGATAGTGAATCATTAACAATCGCTGGAGGAACTGGTATTGACACTTCAGGTTCTGGAAATACTTTAACTGTTGCTATTGATAGTTCAGTAACAACAAATACAGGTAGTCAAACACTTACAAATAAAGTTATTGATACTGCTTCAAACACAATCACAGTTGTTGAGGCTGATATTTCGGATTTACAATCTTATATACTTGCTGATAGTACAGACACTTTAACAAACAAAACTATCAATTTAACATCAAATACGTTAAGTGGTACTACTGCTGAATTTAATACAGCATTAAGTGATGGTTCTTTTGCTACATTAGCAGGTTCTGAAACATTAACAAATAAAACTTTAACAACACCTGTCATTAGTTCAATTTCAAATACTGGAACATTAACACTACCTACATCAAGCGATACTTTGGTTGGTAGAGATACAACTGATACATTAACAAACAAAACTATTAATAGTGCTTCAAACACGATTACGATTACTGAATCAAACATTTCTGACTTAGGTGCTTATATCACTGCTTCATCAACAGATACATTAACGAATAAGTCAGGTAATATATCACAATGGACTAACGATAGTGGTTATTTAACTACTGAAACTAATGATTTAACATCAGCTGTTACTTGGGCAAATATTCCAGACGCAAATGTTCCTCAATCAGCAGTTACACAACACCAAGCGGCGTTAAGTATCACCGAAAGTCAAATAAGTGATTTAGGTGCTTATATAACAGCTTCTAGTACAGATACATTAACTAATAAAACAATTAATGGTTCTCAATTAGTAGATGGTTCAGTCGCAAATGCTAAATTAACCAATTCATCAATCACAGTTTCAGATGGTTCTAATTCTACTGCTACATCTTTAGGTGGTACAATTACTTTTTCTGGTACAGCAAATGAAATTGAAGTTGGTGAAAGTTCTGGTACAATTACTATTGGATTACCTAATGATGTTACAATTGGAAATAATTTAACAGTTACAGGTGATTTAACAGTCAATGGTACAACTACAACAGTTAATTCTACAACACTTACAGTAGATGATAAAAATATAGAATTAGGTTCTACTGCTTCACCTACAGACACATCTGCTGATGGTGGTGGTATTACATTAAAAGGTACTACAGATAAAACATTTAATTGGGTAGATTCTACAGATTCTTGGACATCATCTGAGCATTTAGATTTAGCAACAGGTAAAGAATTTAAAATTAATAGTTCAACTGTATTAACTTCATCACAAGTTTTAGGTAAATCATTACCATCAGGTGATGTAATTGGAACAAGTGATACACAAACACTTACAAATAAAACAATTAGTGGATCTTCAAACACTTTATCCAATATTGATAATGCGTCTTTAACAAATTCGACCATTACTGTATCTGGTGATAGTGGTTCACAAGCTATTGATTTAGGAGATACTTTATCTGTAAATGGTGATACTGGTATTACAACAACTGTATCAGGCGATACTATTTCTATAGATTTAGATGACACAGCAGTAACTCCAGGTTCATATGGTTCTGCTACAGAAATTCCTACCTTTACAGTTGATCAACAAGGTAGAATGACAGCGGTTGGCATAGCTAATGTTGCGTCAAGTTTAACAATTGTTGACGATAGTTCAACAAGTGCTACAATATCATTATTAAACGATACTTTAAAAATAGGTGGAACTTCTAATGAAATTGAAACATCTATTTCAGGTGATAATTTAATTATTGGACTACCAGATGATGTTACTGTAGGTAACGATTTAACTGTATCAAATGATTTATCGGTAACAGGAGCTACAGTATTAAAAGGTAATGTAACAATAGGTCAAAATACAGGAGATTCTACCGAAGATTCTATTACTGTAAATGGTAGATTTGTTTCTAATTTAGAACCTATGGCTACTGTAACTTATGACTTAGGTTCACCAAATAGAAGATGGAGAGATTTATATTTATCTGGTAATACTATTGATCTTGCAGGAGCAACTATTTCTGGAGACGGAACAGGTTCGATTACTATTTCTGCTTCTGGTGCTATTTTACCACAAGGTTCAAAAATAGGTAGTGATACAATTGCATCAGCTGATGCTAGCGGTGCTGCTGTACGAAATGTACCTTTTTATACAAATTCAGGTGGCTTAGTTACTGCTGCTAAAAATTTCAAATTTAGTGCAGGCTCAAATGCTACGGTATTTCAATCAAATCAAACATTTACATTAGCAAATGGTTTTAACACTCAAACATTAGCATTGTTTGTATTTTAATGCTAAAGTATTATAAATAGAATAAGGAGATTAATAAATGACGGCAAAAATACCTATTAGAACAGTCTTTGATGGAGATGGCAATGCTACAGGTTTAGCAGAATTTCAATCAGGCGAGTTTGTAGATTACTCATACGGAGGAACTGGTCTAACAAGTTTAGGATCAGCAGGTCAAGTTTTAAAAATTAACTCGGGCGGTACAGCTTTAGAATATGGAAGCGTTGAAGCGGTCATTAATATTGATGGAGCAACAGATTTAACAGGTAGTACACTTACTGCTACGGATTTACTTTTAATATCTGATGGCGGTACTGAAGGAAGAGTCGAATTAGGACAATTAGACACTTTATTTTCAGGATCTACAAAATCACTTACTAATAAAACAATAGACTTATCTAATAATACTTTAACAGGTACTGTAGCTGAATTTAATATCGCTTTGAGTGATGGAGATTTTGCAACACTTGCTGGTTTTGAATCATTAACTAATAAAACAATTGATAGTTCAAATAACACCATTACAATTACTGAAGCAAACATTTCTGATTTACAATCATACCTAACAGCAGAAACAAATGATTTAACATCAGCTGTTACTTGGGCAAACGTTCCTGACGCAAATATAACTCAAAGTTCAGTAACACAACACCAAGCTGCTTTATCAATTACTGAATCACAAATTAGTGACTTAGGTGCTTACATTACTGCTTCATCTACTGATACATTAACTAATAAAACAATTAGTGGAGCTTCAAACACATTATCTGGTTCATTTTCAGGAATTACAAGTTTAACTGCTACAACACTAACAGACGGTACAGCTACTTTAACAAGTGGTTCACTATCTGGTATTGTTAATATTACAGCTTCGGGTACTATTAATGCTACTTCGGATATACAGGTTAACGGAAATTCAGTTGCATTAAAACCTTTCGCTATTGCTCAGGCTATTGCATTAGGATAATCTCTATTTTACTCTTATAAATATACCAGATAACAAAAAGGTATAATTAAAAGGTATAATTATGGCAACGCCAAGCACCAGAGAAACATTAAAACAATATGCTTTGAGAGCATTAGGTAAACCAGTCATAGAAGTCAATGTAGCTGATGATCAGCTAGAAGACAGAATTGATGAGGCATTACAATTCTTTGCTCAATATCATTATGACGGTATTGTTAGAACATACCTAAAATATAAATTAACATCAGCTGACAAAACTAGATTGTCTGCTACTAATCCAGCTACTGAAACTGCTACACAAAATAGTGTAACAACTACTTGGTATGAAGACAACAATTTTTTAGTTGTACCAGAATCAATAGTATCTGTTATCAACATATTTCCCTTTTCAGACAACGCAAATTTAAATTTATTTGATGTAAGATATCAATTAAGATTAAATGATCTATATGATTTTTCATCAACTTCGGTTATCAACTATGAAATGGTAAGAAGACATTTAGATTTTTTAGATCATATATTAGTAGGTGAAAAACCATTAAGATTCAATCAACATCAAAACAGATTATATATTGATATGGATTGGACTAACGATATAGCTACAGACGAATATATAGTTATTGAATGTTATCGTAAATTAGATCCGTCAACATATACAGATATTTGGAATGATATTTTCCTAAAAAGATACGTTACTGCTTTATTTAAAAAACAATGGGGTACTAACTTAGCTAAATTTAATGGTGTTACTATGGTTGGTGGTGTATCACTAAATGGCGGACAAATATTCACAGAAGCCTTACAAGATATAGAAAAACTAGAAAAAGAAATTAGAGATACTTTCGAATTAAATCCAGCAATGATGATAGGATAATGACATGGCTGTTAATCATTATTTTCAAGGTGGTAACGGCATTGGAAATACCAATGAAAAAAGACTTTATGAAGATTTAATCATAGAGGGTTTAAAAATTTATGGATTTGATGTCTATTATTTACCACGTACACTAGTAAACCGAGATATAATTTTAGGTGAAGATACATTATCTAAATTTGATGATTCATATTTAATTGAAATGTATATGGAGACCACCGAGGGGTTTGCAGGTCAACAAGAACTTATCAATAAATTTGGTTTAGAAATTAGAGAAGATACAACATTTACTCTCGCAAAAAGAAGATGGCAAGACGCTGTAGATAGTCAGCACACAATGATTAAAGAGGGTAGACCAAATGAAGGCGATATCATTTATATGCCTTTAATGAATAGTTTTTTTGAAATACAATTCGTAGAAGATCAGGAGCCATTCTTTCAATTAGGCAATTTACCAGTTTACAAATTAAGAGTAACACGTTGGGAGTACAGTTCAGAAAGACTCAATACAGGTGTTACAGATATTGACGCAGCTGAAAATACTTATTCACTAGATCAATTAGCACATCAAGTTTCTTTAGAAAATGAAGCAGGTTCATTATTATTAGAAAATGATTCAATTGATCAACAAAACAACTATTTCTTATTAGAAACTTATGCTATACAAACCCAATCAACATATGCTGATAACATAGATTTGGATAATCAGGCAGGTTTTGATACATCATCAACAGCTGATGATATATTAGACTTTACAGAACGAAACCCTTTTGGAGAAGTGGATTTTTAGATGTTTGGAAATTATTTTTATAACGAAAGTATGAGAAGAATGACCATAGCGTTTGGTCAAATATTTAATAACATACAAATTAAAAGAAAAGATAGTAATGGAAATGTTGTACAATCTATAAGAGTTCCATTAGCTTATGCACCAAAAGAAAAATTTTTAGCTAGATTAGATCAACAAGCTAGTTTAGATAATAGAGAATTTGCTGTAACATTACCTAGAATGGGTTTTGATATTGCAGGTTTAGAATATGACGCAACTAGAAAATTAAATAGAATACAAAAGTATAAAACTGTCAAAGCAGATATTGATGGTAAAGTTATGAATTATAATTACGTACCTGTGCCTTATAATATTTCATATAACTTATCTACTTTTACAGCAAGTGCTGAAAGTGGATTACAAATTATAGAACAAATCTTACCTTTCTTTCAACCTGACTTTACTGTAACTATAAATGTTATACCTGAAATGAATATTAAAAGAGATGTTCCTGTAATATTAAATAGAATTAATTATGAAGATACCTATAATGGAAGTTTTACAGATAGAAGAGCTGTGATTTATACATTAAACTTTACAGCTAAAACTTACTTATATGGTCCTGCAAGAACACAAAAAGTTATTAAAGAGGTTCAATCTGATTTATATACTACAACACCAGAAGCAACACGAGAAGAAAGAATTATTGTCATACCAGAACCTACAACAGCAAATGCAAATGATGATTTTGGATTTACAACTACAATAACAAATTATTTTGATGGTAAAAATTATAATCCATCAACTGATAGTGATGAATAGAAAAGGATAAATTATGTCAAAGATAGAAGATAAGGTTAATGAGATTTTAGGTATTGAAGATAAAAAAGAACAAAATTATAATTCTATACAAACACAAGAATTTAAGCCTTTAGTTCCTCGTGTAGAAGAAAAAGATAAAGGTGATATAGATAATGATTACAAATATAGTAGAGAAAATTACTATAATCTTATTGAAAGAGGACAAGAAGCTATACAAGGTATATTGGATATTGCAAGAGAAGGACAACATCCAAGAGCGTATGAGGTGGCAGGACAATTAATCGGTCAAGTTGCAGGTACAGTTGATAAGTTGCAAGACTTACAAAAAAAATTAAAAGATTTAAAAGAATTACCTAATAAAACTTCTACAAATATTAAACAAGCACTATTTGTAGGTTCAACGGCTGAATTACAGAAAATGTTAAAGAATGAAAATACTGAAAGCAAAACAATCACACCCGAAGAAACAGATAATAGCGATAAGTGATTTAACTTACGTTAAACATAATCTGATATTAGAAGATTTATTAAAAGATAAAACTCTTATAAATCCTATAGAGATAGAAAAAGATAACCATACAGGTGAATATGGTGCAAACGGAGTATTGTATAAAAAAAAGAAATATACAGTTTTTAGAGGAAGTCGAAGAGTAACTACAGCATTAAAGTTGGGTTACACACATATAGAGGCTATAGTAATTAATGTCTGACGCATATTTGGGAAATCCCAATCTTAAAAAAGTAAATACTAAAGTTGAATTTACTAAAGAACAGATTATAGAATTTCAAAAGTGTTCAAAAGATCCTATATATTTTATGGAAAATTATGTTCAAGTAGTATCACTTGATCATGGACTTGTGCCATTTAAGATGTATGGTTTTCAAAAAAAGATTGTTGAAACTATACATGATAATAGATTTACAATCTGTAAATTGCCTAGACAATCAGGTAAATCAACAACAACTATTTCTTATCTTTTACATTATGCGTTATTTAATCCTAATTCAAACATTGCCATACTTGCAAACAAATCATCTACAGCTAGAGATATATTAGGTCGTTTGCAGCTTGCATATGAAAATTTACCAAGATGGTTACAACAAGGCGTCATTAATTGGAACAAAGGTAATATAGAATTAGAAAACAAATCAACGATTGTGGCAGCTGCAACTTCATCATCTGCTATTCGAGGAGGTTCTTACAATATTATATTCCTAGACGAGTTTGCTTTCGTACCTACAAACATTGCCGAAATGTTTTTTAGTTCAGTTTATCCTACAATATCATCTGGTAAAAATACAAAAATGATTATAGTATCTACTCCTCATGGAATGAATATGTATTATAAAATTTGGACAGACGCAAAAAATAAAAAAAATGATTATATTCCTATAGAAGTACATTGGTCGGAAGTTCCTGGTAGAGATGAAGCTTGGAAAGAAATGACAATACGAAATACATCACCAGAACAATTCCAACAAGAATTTGAATGTGAGTTTTTAGGTTCGGTAGATACTCTTATATCTCCGTCAAAAATTAAAACTTTGCCTTACATTACACCTATTGAAAGTAGAAATGGATTGCAAATGTTTGAAAGGCCTGAAAAAGGAAAATTATATGTTTGTACGGTTGATGTTGCTCGTGGTACAAATAGAGATTATTCAGCTTTTATAATATTAGATGTTACTAAATTACCGTATAGAGTTGTTGCAACTTACAAGAATAATGAAGTTAAACCATTTGTTTTTCCTAATATAGTTCAAAGTGTTTGTGTAAATTATAATGACGCACATGTATTAGTAGAAGTAAATGATTTAGGACAGCAAATATCCGAAACAATGCATTATGAGTTAGAATATCCCAACATCTTAATGACAACTCAAAAGGGTCGAGCAGGTCAAATACTTGGCGCTATGTTCTCTGGACGTGGTACTTCACTAGGTGTCCGAATGACAAAACAAATTAAAAAGATAGGCTGTGCTAATGCAAAAACAATAATAGAAAATGATAAGATTATTGTAAATGACTTTCAATTGATTACCGAGATGTCAACTTTTACTAGAAAAGGTAATAGTTGGCAAGCTGAAGAGGGCACAAATGATGATTTAATGATGTGTTTAGTTATATTTGGTTGGCTATCTAATCAACCATACTTTAAAGAATTATCAGATTCAAACGTTAGAGGTCAGATGTACTTAGAACAACAAAAGTTAATAGAAGAAGATATGGCACCTTTCGGATTTGTAGATAATGGAATTAACGATCCTGTAATAGATGAGGAAACCGTTGATGAATATGGTACTAGATGGTTTCCAGCGGTAAGGAAAGGGATATAGTGTAGTTTACGGTTATTATAAATATGAATAAGAAAAGAATTTGATTTTAACTATGGGCGTATGAATAATACGAATAATTGATAAAACATGATAAAAAATAATTTGCAAATTAAATAGAGGAGAAAACCTATGGCATTTCAAGTATCACCAGGTGTTCTCGTACAGGAACAAGACATAACAAGGATTATTCCTGCGGTTTCAACATCAATCGGCGCCTTTGCTGGTCAATTCAATCAAGGCCCCTTAGATGAAATCGTGTCTATCTCTAGTGAAGCGGAATTAGTAGAAAATTTTGGAAAACCTGATTCAAATAACTTTGAACACTTTTTTTCAGCAGCAAACTTTTTACAATATTCTAATGCACTAAGAGTTGTACGAGCTACGCAAACAGGAGCTTTAAACGCAACATCAAACGGTACTGCGTTATTAATAAAGAATCTGGATGATTATAAAGATAACTATGCTAACGGATCAGGATCCGTTGGTACATTTGCTGCTAGAACAGCAGGTAGTTGGGGTAACAACTTATTAGTTGCTACTTGTCCTTCAGCTACTGCTTATGAAGAAACAGCAAAAACAACAATTAATGACAGCGGCCTAGCAGTAGGCGATACAACTGTTACATTAACTAGCGCAACTGGTTTTAATGTAGGAGATATCGTTAACTTTAGCGAAGACGCTGGATATGAATATAGAGTTACAGCAATTTCAACAAATGATCTTACAATAGTAAGAAAAGAATCAGGTCAAGGCGGTTTACATACTGCTGTGGCTGATGGTTCAAGTGTGAGAAGAAGATGGAGATACTATGATTTAGTAAGTGGTGCTCCAGGAACTTCTACATACGTTTCTGAAAGAAGTGGATCAGCAGATGAAATGCATGTTGTAGTAATTGATGAAGACGGCGGAGTTTCTGGTATTCCAGGAACAGTTTTAGAAACTTATTCAAAAGTTTCAAAAGCTGCTGACGCTAAAACACCTCAAGGTGGTTCAAATTACTATCCAACAGTAATTCAAAATACATCAAGGTACATCTATTGGATGGATCATAACTCATCAGGAAGTAACTGGGGTAATAACGCAAGTGGAACTCCTTTTACAAGTGTTACAACTCCTACAAGTGAGTCTTTATCAGCAGGTGCAAACGGAACAAATGCAAATGTTGGTCAAATCAAAACAGCATATGAAAAATTTGAAGATGCTGAAACAGTTGATGTAGGACTTATCATTGCTGGAAGTGGTGACGCTACTCACGTAGATAACCTAATTACAATTGCTGAAAATAGAAAAGACGCAATTGTATTTGTATCTCCAGAGAGAACAGATGTAGTTGATATAGCAAACTCAACAACACAAACTTCAAATGTTAAATCATTCTTTAGTGGTATCAGATCATCTTCATATGTTGTATTTGACTCTGGTTACAAATATATGTACGACAGATACAATGATGTTTACAGATATGTACCATTAAATGGAGATATGGCAGGATTATCGGCTAGAACAGATTTAATCGCTGACTCTTGGTATTCTCCAGCTGGATTTAATAGAGGTGTTGTAAGAGGCGCTGTTAAACTAGCTTATAATCCGACTAAATCACAAAGAGATGAATTATATCCAAATAGAGTAAATCCAGTAATAACTGTACCTGGTCAAGGAACAGTATTATTCGGAGACAAAACTGGATTATCTTCTCCTAGTGCTTTTGATCGTATTAACGTAAGACGATTGTTTATCGTATTAGAAAAAGCAATCTCTACAGCTTCTAAATTCCAATTGTTTGAATTCAATGATGAATTTACAAGAGCGAACTTTAGAAACATTGTGGAACCATTCTTACGAGAAGTACAAGGTCGAAGAGGTATCACAGACTTTTTAGTAGTGTGTGATGAAACTAACAATACAGGCGAAGTAATTGATAGAAATGAATTTATTGCAGAAATTTTTGTAAAACCTGCAAGAAGTATCAACTTTATCACATTGAAGTTTGTAGCAACCAGAACTGGCGTGGCTTTTGAAGAAGTCGCTGGGTAATTTTAGAAGAGGAGAATAAAAAATGGCAAACATTAATGACTTCAAAGCTAAACTTGCTGGCGGTGGCGCTAGAGCCAATCAGTTTAAGGTTACAATGCCTTTTCCTGGTTACGCACAAGTTGGTGGAGAAATAGAAGAACTGGCGTTTTTATGTAAATCAACATCTATTCCATCTATGGATATTGGAACTGTTTCTGTTAATTTTAGAGGCAGACCGATTAAAATAGCTGGTGATAGAACAATTGGTGATTGGTCAGTTACAGTCTATAATGATACTAATTTCAAATTAAGAAATGCTTTCGAAAGATGGCAGAATGGTATCAACAATATGACTGATAACGAGGGATTAACAAATCCTGCTGATTATCAAGTTGACGCTTTCGTAGATCATTTAGATCGTAACGGTAACAATATCAAAGCCTACACACTAAGAGGAATATATCCTAGTAGTATAGGTGCGATTGCGTTAGATTACGATACTAATGACGCTATTGAAACTTTTGATGTAACATTCCAATACCAATACTTTGAAACAAATACAACTACTTAATAGTTGGATAAGTATTAGTACAGGAGAATTAAATTATGGCTGAACTATTTGGATTTTCTATTACTAAGCTCAAAAAAGAGCAGGATCCAAGACAAAGCTTTACGACCACTCAAGCGGAAGACGGTACACAAACCGTCGCCGCTGGTGGTTATTTTGGTCATTACCTTGACATGGAAGGTAATGCTCGAAGTGAAGCAGACTTAATCCGTAGATATAGAGAAGTAGCATTACACCCCGAGTGCGATATGGCTGTAGAAGATATCGTAAACGAGGCTATTGTTGCAAACGAAATGAAAGACGCCGTTAGAGTAAATGTAAACAATTTACCTTACGGAAAAGAAATAAGAAGAAAAATAGAAGACGAATTTTCTGAGATTTTAAAATTATTAAACTTTAATACAAAGGGACATGACATCTTTAGAAGATGGTATGTTGACGGAAGAATTTTTTATCACAAAATAATTGATAGAGATAGCCCTAGAAAAGGTATTACAGAATTAAAATACATTGATCCTCGTAAAATTAAAAAAATAAGAGAAATTAGAAAAAGAAGACCTGACATTGTCACACCTCAACAAGGTTTAAAAATGTCAGATGAATACGTAGAATACTTTATGTATAACGAAAAAGGTATTTCAGGAGCAACAGCTGCAACAGCAGGTATCAAAATTGCAACTGATACTATTGCATTTTGTCCTTCAGGATTAATCGATCAAACTAAAAATATTGTTTTATCTCATTTACATAAAGCAATTAAACCAGTCAATCAATTAAGAATGATTGAAGACGCAACTGTTATTTACAGAATTGCAAGAGCACCTGAAAGAAGAATATTTAAGATTGATGTAGGTAATTTACCAAAAGCCAAAGCAGAACAATATCTTAGAGATGTTATGGCAAGATACAGAAACAAACTTGTTTATGACGCAAGTACAGGTGAAATACGAGATGACAGAAACTATATGTCAATGCTTGAAGACTTTTGGTTACCAAGTAGAGAAGGTGGCAGAGGTACTGATATTACAACTTTACCAGGTGGTCAAAACTTAGGTGAGATTGCTGACATTGAATATTTCCAAAGGAAACTTTATAGATCACTAAACGTACCTGTAAGTCGTTTAGAATCATCTCAAGGTTTTAATCTTGGAAGAGCAAGTGAAATTACAAGAGATGAATTAAAGTTTACTAAATTTGTTCAAAGATTAAGAAAGAAATTTACTGAACTATTTAACGATATATTAAGAACACAACTTGTTTTAAAAGGTGTTATTGGTGAACAAGATTGGCCTTCTATTAGAGAAAGAATACAATATGATTTCTTACAAGACGGTCATTTTGCTGAATTAAAGCAATCTGAAATGTTAAGAGATAGAATTGCTTTAGCTAATGATATGAGAGATTATGTTGGAAAATATTTTTCAGTTGAATATATTAGAAAAAATATTTTAAAACAAAATGAAAGAGAAATAGAAGATATCGACAATCAAATTAAAAAAGAGATTGAAGATGGAATTATTTCAGCACCTAATACAGGTGGAGAAACATTATAAGGAGTAAAAAATGACAGACGGAGTTAAAGATTTTATAGATCAATTACAACAAGGCAATAATGCGGATGCTGGTGAAGCATTTAAAGACGTATTAAGAATGAAAGTTGGCGATGCTTTAGACGCAAAAAGACAAGAATTAGCTGGCAATATGTTTAATGGAAAAGTTGAGGCACAACCGATTAGTGACCCTAAACCAGAAATTGCAGGAACAGGAACATTTGATCAACAAGGCAATGTTGTTCCTACAGGTAATAATGCTACAGCAGATATTGATTTAAGTCAACCAGAAAATTAAAATAATTAAGGAGAAAAAATGTCAACAGTAATAGCAAAAGGAACTAAAGTAACCAATCCTAGTGCTAACGATATTAACAGAGCTCAATTTGTTAGAGTAACAGCAACAAGTGGTGCTCAAACTATCGTTGTAAAGGAAGACGGAGATACAGTTACTTTAGGAGAGGTTTATTTACATTTAGCAGGTGATTCAGTAATAATTGAAAAAGCGCCTGGAGATGAAATTACAGTTGCAGCCGCAATCGCTACGGCTGTAGGGTCACCAAGAAGTTAGAGATTAAAATGGCAGATACAGTAACAACACAAACAATCGCTGATACATCTGGTGTTAAGTACGTTGTAAAACTTACTAATATTTCAGACGGTACTGGAGAAACTTTAGTTAAAAAAGTTGACGCTTCGGAAACAACTTTTATGACTGAGGATGGTAATAGAAAAATATCTAAAATTTTCTATAATATTAATACGGCTAATAATAAATCTGCCGTAGAGTTAATTTGGAATGGAGTTACTAATGCTACAGCTTGTTTTTTATCAGGCAACGGATATTGGGATTTGAGACCTTCAGGAAATGAAATTGGAAACAATGCTACAACACCTACAGGTGATGTTATGTTATCAACTAAAAACTTTGCAAACGGAGATAATTATACTTTAATAATTGAATTTAGATAATGGATAATTTTATATTAGAGTCATCTCTTAAAGATTTGACTTTATGTGATGATATCATTGAAGCCTTTGAAAATAATTCTAAAAAGTATAGAGGATTTTTTGCAAATGGTATTATCGATTTAGAACATAAAGATTCTTGGGATTTACATTTAGGAGAATTAGATAATACTTTGGTTGTACGATACCTAGATGAATTAGATACAATTTTAACTGAATATAAAAGACGATACATTTATTCAGATATTATGCAACACACATGGAAAATAGAATCTTGTAATATACAAAAGTATTTGCCAGGCGGAGGTTTTAAAAAATGGCACTATGAAGAAAATGGTGCCTATAAGAACATACAAAGACATTTGGTTTTTATGACTTATTTAAATGATGTAAACGAAGGAGGAACTGATTTTCTTTATCAAAATAAAACAGTTAAGGCTGTAAAAGGTAAAACTGTTATATGGCCAGCACAATGGACACATACACATAAAGGCCAAGTTTCAAATTCACAAGCAAAATACATCACTACAGGCTGGTACAGGTATGAAGATGAAACTAAACAAATTAGAAAAAAAAGTAATCCAAAAGATTAAAGTTATATAAATATAACAAAGAGAGAGAACTATGAAATTAATATCGGAAGAAATTTCAGACGCAAAATATATCGTTGAAGAAACCAACGGTAAAAAGAATTACAAGATTAAGGGTATTTTTCTACAATCAGAAATTAAAAATAGAAATGGACGTGTCTATCCAAAAGACATACTTGAAAATGAAGTTAGAAGATACAATGCAGAATTTGTCAATAAAAAAAGAGCATTTGGTGAATTAGGACATCCTGATGGACCAACTGTTAATTTGGAAAGAGTATCACATATGATTACGAAACTCTATCCAGATGGAAGAAATTTTATTGGTGAAGCTAAGATAATGAATACACCATACGGTAAGATTGTAAAAGGTCTTATTGACGAAGGTGCTCAATTAGGAGTATCAAGTAGAGGTATGGGTTCATTAAGAAGTAAAAATGGTATCAACTATGTAGGAGATGACTTTTATCTTGCTACTGCTGCTGATATTGTTGCAGATCCATCAGCTCCAGACGCTTTCGTAGAAGGTATTATGGAAAACAAAGAGTGGGTTTGGGACAATGGAGTTCTTGTAGAAAAAGACGTAGAGGCTTGGAAAAATCAAGTAAAACAAGCAAAAAAACGTGCTTTAGAAGAGTCAAAACTTAAAGTTTTCAAATCATTTTTACAAAAATTGTAATATAAAAAACATAAATCTTATAAATATCTTATAACAAAAGAAATTTATAAACGTTTATAAAGATAAAAGGAGATTTCTAATGGCCGAAACAGAAAAGAAAATTGAGGCGGTAGAAGCAGAAGTAAAAAAAGTAGAGAAAGATGTAGCTGAAGCTGCAAATCCTCAAGCTGATGCTCCTAAAAAGAATGCTGTGGCGGCTGAGCCTTCCCATCTGAAAAATGATGCTGAAGATTTAGGCGCAGCTGTTGTTAAATCAACAGACAGCAATCCTGACGCTTCAAAGAAAATATCAAAAGTTTCTGGACAAGCTCCTCAGAAAGACGCAGGTGCTGCTGATGCGATGCCTAAGTTAAAAGAGGAAGATGAAAAAGAAACTGAAGGTTCTAAAGAAAAATCTGAAACTAAAGACAAAGAAGAAACAAAAGAAGTAAAAGAAGAAGTATCTGAAGAAGATACAATAGATGTTACTGCTGATGTTGAAGCTTTGGTTAAAGATGAAGATTTATCTGAAGAGTTTAAGGCAAAAGCTACTACTATCTTCGAAGCAGCTGTTAAATCAAAAGTTAACGAAGAAAAAGAAAAATTAGAAGAAGCTTATGCTAAAAAATTAGAAGAAAATACTGAATCTCAAAAAGCAGAACTCGTTGAAAAAGTTGATTCATACCTAAACTATGTTGTTGAGGAATGGATGAAAGACAACGCAATTGCTATTGAGAGAGGTATAAAAGGCGAGATCGCTGAGGACTTTATTAGTGGTTTGAAAAAACTATTTGAAGATCACTACATTGATGTTCCAGATGAAAAGTATGATGTACTTGAAGATCAAGCTAACAAAATTGAAACGTTAGAGAAAAAACTTAACGAACAAATCGAAAAGAATGTTGATTTATCTAAAGAGAATGGTAAATTAGTAAGACAAGACATCATTGATGAAATGTCTGCTGATTTAGCTGATGTATCTAAAGAAAAATTCAACAAACTTGCTGAAGAAGTTGAGTTTACTAATAAAACTGATTTTGAAACTAAAATTAAGACTATTAAAGAATCTTATTTTGGTGCAAAAGAAGTTTCTAACGATTTAGATGATGTAGCGGTAGGCAATGATTCACAAGTTGACACTAGTGGATTATCTAATAGTATGGCTGCTTATACCGCCGCTATAAGTAAAACAAAAGACATTAAATTGTCGAAGTAATATAGAGGGAGATAAAAACAAATGTATTTATCAGAACAATACGAAAAAAAATGGCAGCCAGTCCTAGAGCATCCTGATTTACCAAAAATCGGTGATTCTTACAGACGTGCCGTTACTGCTACTATCTTGGAAAACCAAGAAAGAGCATCTAAAGAAGACGCTGCTTTTTTATCAGAAGCTGCTCCAGTATCTAACACTGCTGGTGTTTCAAATTGGGATCCAATCCTAATTTCTTTGGTAAGAAGAGCAATGCCTAACCTAATCGCATACGATATCGCTGGCGTTCAGCCAATGACTGGACCAACTGGCCTTATCTTTGCAATGAGAAGTAGATATCAGTCACAAGCTGGTACAGAAGCTTTATTTGATGAAGCGGATTCAGATTTCTCTGGAAGAAACAAAGCTGGTTCATCTGTAGATGGTTTCTCATCTGCTGCTCAATCAGGAACTAACCCAAGTGTACTAAACGATTCACCTGCAGGTACTTACACAACTGGTACTGGTATGACTACAGCAGCTGCTGAAGCATTAGGTGATGATAGCGGTAACGCTTTCGCAGAAATGGCTTTCTCAATTGAGAAATCAACTGTTACTGCAAAAAGCAGAGCGCTAAAAGCAGAATACACTATGGAATTAGCACAAGACCTTAAAGCGATCCACGGTTTAGACGCAGAAACAGAATTAGCAAATATTCTATCTGCTGAAATCCTTGCGGAGATCAATAGAGAAGTAGTTAGAACTATTTACTCTAACGCTGAAAAAGGTGCTTCTGCTAACACAGGAACTGTAAACACTACAACTGAAGGTATTTTCGATTTAGACACAGACTCTAACGGAAGATGGTCAGTTGAAAGATTTAAAGGTCTTATGTTCCAAGTAGAGAGAGAAGCTAACGCTATCGCTCAAAGAACTCGTAGAGGTAAAGGAAATATCATCATCTGTTCAGCTGACGTTGCGTCTGCTTTACAAATGGCTGGTGTTTTAGATTACGCTCCTGCGTTAAACAATAATCTAAACGTTGACGACACAGGCAATACTTTTGCTGGTGTATTAAACGGCAGATTTAAAGTGTACATTGATCCGTACTCAGCAAACAACACAGCTTCACAATACTTTGTTGTTGGTTACAAAGGTACTTCACCTTATGACGCTGGTATATTCTACTGCCCTTACGTACCATTACAAATGGTTAGAGCAGTTGGTCAGGACACTTTCCAACCTAAGATCGGTTTCAAAACTAGATACGGCTTACAAGCAAACCCATTTGCTGAAGCAGGTTCTGGCGATGCAGCTGTAATCAATGGTTCTGGTTCTGCTAACTCAAACAGATACTACAGAAGAGTTAAAGTTTCTAACTTGATGTAATCTGTTGGTAGTTATTACCAAACATTTAAAAGGGCGACCCTCAAAAGTCGCCCTTTTTTTATACGCTAAATATACATATGAGAAATTTATTAATTCAATACCTTTATCTATTTGCAATTGTAGCTATTATTTTATTAACAATATTAGGTTCTAAAAAACTATTTGCTTGTGAACAAGAACAAGTTAAACCAATAGATAACAAAACAATACCTGTGTGTGAAGAATTGCAAGAATCTACTAAAGAAAAACCTTGTAAAAAATCAGAAAACATAAACACAGTTATTAAAGCATTAGAGAAACTAGGTGAGTCAGGAACACTTCCTAAATAGTATATAAATAGTATTATGACAACTATAAACGCATATAACAGACAACCAACTAAACAGGATTATGCTGATCGTACAAAGTTTAAATTTAGTATATTTAAACTACCAAAGGTAGAATATTTTTGTACAGCTGCAAATATACCAGCAATTTCATTAGGTTCAGATAAACAAGCAACACCCTTTAAAGATATACCATATCCTGGAGATAAAATATCTTATTCTGATTTGGTTATAACATTTTTAGTAGATGAAAATTTAGAGAACTACCAAGAGATACACGGTTGGTTAAGAGGATTAGGATTTGCAGGTGGCCATACCGAATTTAAAGATTTATTAAACTCTGGTGCAGATAGATTTCCTACTTCAACAGGAGAAGTAATGGGTGATGCTGGAAGAACTAAATATGGAACTCCTTCTCAAGGAGGTACGTTTTCGGATGCTACATTAACTATTCTAAGTAGTAAAAATAATCCTATAACTGAAGTTAGATTTAAAAGTATATTTCCTATTTCATTGTCAGGATTAGATTACAACCAACAACCTACAGATATTGATTATCTAACAGCTAGTGTTACTTTTCAATATAAAATATACGACTTTGCTACAGTAAATAGTAGAAGTACAACAATAACAAATTCATAAAAAGCTTTACTTTTTTTTGATTTTGTGATATAATGGAGTTATTATGACACTTGAAGAATTGCAAGAATTAGCTGATAAAGACTTAAAAATTAATGATGTAGAACTTGATTTAGAATCATTAAAAACACCTCAACTACATAACAAATATTTAAAATATTTAACAAAATTTAAATTACTTTTAACTAGAACGGAAGATGAATTAAGAGTAATTAAAAAAGACAAATGGGAATATTATACAGGTAAGTCAGACCCCCAAATCTATCAACAAAAACCTTTTAATCTAAAAATTTTAAAACAAGACGTTGACAAATATATTGAAGCTGATGAAGATATACAAAAGTTATCACAAAAAGTTAAATATTTAGAAACACTAATAGATTTTTTAGATAGAACTATAAGAGTAATAAATAATAGAACATTTACAATCAAAAACGCAATTGATTGGAGAAAGTTTACGAGTGGAGCAATATAATAATGCAACTAACACACAGTTATTTTTGGTACAGTAAAGCGTTCACAAATGAAGAATGTGATCGCATTTTAGAAATAGGAAAATCTCAAATAGAAAAAGAAAAACAGTCTGGTAAAAAAGTATCAGCTGATGTTTTTGGCAATTCACATAAAGGTGGTGAATCTGGTGGTAAAGAAGCAAAAGGAAGTAAAACTAATGAAGAGTTAATAGAAAAATATGGTGTTGATTATGAAAAACATGTATATGTAAGAGATAGTGAAGTAACATGGTTAAGTCAGGAATGGATTTTTAAAAGAGCTTGGGAATATATAAATGACGCTAATAAACAAGCAGGTTGGTTTTTTGATGTTGACTATGCTGAACCAATGCAATTTACAATATATAGAGGTACTGGTGAAGAAAAAGGATTTTATAGTTGGCATATGGATGGTATGTCAGATCATTTTGGAAAATATAGATATGTTCCGCAAGATAAAATTAATAAAAAAGATAAACAACAAACACCTATACAAAATATGGATGGTAAAGTTAGAAAACTTAGTATGACATTAAATTTAAATGGTGCAGAAAGTTATGAAGGCGGTTTACTACAATTTGATTTTGGACCACATGCAAGACATAAAAGATATCACACTTGTGAAGAAATAAAACCTAAAGGTTCTATATGTGTATTTCCATCATTTATTCCACATCAAGTTACACCTGTAACAACTGGCACAAGATATTCTTTAGTAATGTGGTGTTTAGGAAGGCCTTTTAAATAATATGAATATAGAAGCTATTAAAACTTTTGAAGAACTAGGATATTTAAAACTTGAAGAATTTATAAGCGAAGAGTGGGCAAGTATATTATATAACCATGTAAAAATATCAGCCACAAGAGCAAAATATTTAGAAACAAATTATCCTAATACCTATAATCCTGCTTGGCACGGATTATTTAATGATACTCAAGCACCTGGTGATTATAGTAGATATGGTGATCCTATATTCGATACTTTACTATTAATGGGAACAAATAAAATTGAAGCATTTACTGGTAAAAAATTAACACCTACTTATACATATCATAGATTATATACAACTAATTCTGAATTAGTTAGACACATAGATAGACCTAGTTGTGAAATTTCAACAACACTTTATCTAGGATCAGATACCACAAATATGCCAGATTATTATGATTGGCCAATGTTTGTAGGTCCTAAAACAGGAGAAAAAGGAACACAAGGAAAAGCTGTACATTTAAAACCTGGAGATTTAATAATTTATAGAGGTTGTGAATGTGAACATTGGAGAGAACCTTTTAAAGGCAAAGATCACGCACAAGTTTTTATGCATTATAATGAAAGTGGTGGACAATATGATATTAAATTTGATGGTAGACCTATATTAGGTATTCCTAGAGATTGGTAATTATACCATTGTTATTTCATTATGACAAATACTCGTTACATTATTATAGATAAAAAAGATGAAGTTTATCTAAAGATAGAAGCTGATGCTGATATTCGTAGAGAGTTAAGTGAATTTTTTACTTTTGAAGTTCCAGGTTTTAAATTCATGCCACAATTTCGTAATAGAGTTTGGGACGGCAAAATAAGATTATTCTCGTATGCAAACGGCCAGATATATGCTGGTCTATATCCTTATATATTAGATTGGTGTAATAAAAATAATGTACAAGTTGTTGATGGTACAAAGATAAAAGATTTAAAAATAAATGATGAAGAGTTAAGTAAGTTTTTAAAAGCACTTAAAATACCTAAAATAGAAATTAGAGATTATCAAATAGAAGCATTTAAACATTCTATTAAAAAACATAGATGTTTATTATTATCTCCTACTGCCTCTGGTAAATCACTTATTATATATTTAATGTTAATTTATAATTTGATTAGATTAAAAGAGGATAAAAAAAATAAAATTTTAATTATTGTACCAACAACATCATTAGTAGAACAGTTGTTTAAAGATTTTAAAGATTATGGTTATAATAGTGATCGTAATGTACATAGAATATATCAAGGCCACGATAAAGAAACAAATAAAAGAGTTATAATATCCACTTGGCAATCAATTTATAATCTACCTAAAAAATGGTTTTCACAATTTGGTATGATAATTGGTGATGAAGCACACCTATTTAAGGCAGTTTCATTAAGTAAGATAATGAACAAATTAGAAAAATGTAAATATAGAGTTGGTCTTACAGGTACTTTAGATGGTACTAAAACACATAAACTTGTATTAGAAGGACTATTTGGTGTTGTAAATAAAGTTGTATCTACAAGTGAATTGCAAGAAAACAAACAATTAGCCCAATTAAAAATATTCTGTTTAATATTAGAACATGATAAAAATGCAAAACATTTTCTCAAAGATAAAACATACCAAGAAGAAATGGATTATTTGGTTTCAAATACAAAAAGAAATAAATATATAAGGAATCTTTGTCTTTCTTTACAAGGCAATTCTTTATGCTTATTTCAATACGTTGAAAAACACGGTGAGATTCTTAAAGAGTTAATCGAAGAAAAAGCACAAAATAGAAAAGTGTTTTTTGTTCACGGAGGAGTAGAGGCAGATGAACGAGAATCTATTAGAGCGATTACTGAGAAATCGGATAATGCTATTATTATTGCTAGTTACGGCACTTTTTCTACTGGCATTAATATTCGCAATCTACACAATATCATTTTTGCTAGTCCTTCAAAGTCTAGGATACGTAATCTACAAAGTATTGGCCGTGGTCTTCGGTTAAAAGATAATGACAGCACTGCTACATTATACGATATATCAGATGATTTAACACATAACGAAAAAGAAAATTATACATTATCTCATTTTAGAGAAAGAATTAAAATATATAATGAAGAAGACTTTAATTATGAAATACACAATGTTCAACTCACCTAAATAATTATATGGACAATTTAATAAAAATAATTAAATTGGTAAACGGTGATGATATTGTTACTGTATTGCCAAAAGAACAATTAGGTGAAAAATCTCCACTTATCAGATTAGATAAACCTTTACTAATTAAATATATTCCACAGGTTACGGAAGAAGGATTAAAAGATTATATAGCTCTAATAAGGTGGGCTAATTATACACATGATCAGATTATTACAATACCAAAAGATAAAATTATGACAATAGTAAGTGCTACTGAAGAAATGTCAAAATCTTATAAACAGATATCAACAAGTTACAATAAAGTAACTCCTCCTAAAAATAAAAACAATACTTATACTTCCGAAAGACTTGATGATGAAAGTAATGAAAGACTCAATGAAATATTTGATACATTTAAAGATACTAAAGAAACAATACATTAGTAGTCCTAATAGGTATATATCATTCGCTACACCCTCTATTATATACAAATATTTTGAAATGTCAATGGTGGATTTATGATAGTAGGAAATATTAATTCAACTTATTTTATCAATTCAATAAAAGACTATAATTCAATAAAATATGAATTACTAGATAAAATACATCAAACACAAAACAGTAGTATAGAAACACCATATGAAAGTATATATTCTAGTGATTGGAACGTAGGTAGAGATGTAAATAGGCCTTATTTAAATTATTTTTTAGATATGATTAAACCATATTTAAATGATATTAAGAAATATTTAATGTATGATGAATATTCTATTAAAAATCTATGGTTCCAAAGATACGGAAAAGAAAATAAACACGATTGGCATTGTCATCCAGAGAATCACTTTACAAATGTGTTTTATGTTGATCTGCCTGATAAATCTTTAAAAACTGAAATAATAGATCCTTTAACCAAAGAAATTATTAATTATATTGATGTTAAAGAGGGGGATTTACTTACACTTCCAGCTCAGGTTTTACATAGGTCACCTATCAATAAAACAGACAAAATAAAAACAATTATATCTTTTAATTTAAATATGCACAAAGCTGATTTTAATTTAATAAAAGATACATTGGAGCATTGACAAAATCATTAAATTGTAGTATATTAATATATTATGAATTCAAAAAAAGAACACTACGTAAATAATAAAGAATTTTTAGAGGCAATGAAAGCCTATAAAAAATTATGTAACAAAGCTAAAAGAGATAAACAACCTAAACCTAGAGTTACTGATTATATTGGTGAATGTTTTTTAAAGATTGCTAATCACTTATCTTATAGACCAAATTTTATTAACTATACTTTTAGAGATGATATGATTTCCGATGGTATAGAAAATTGTTTACAATATTTGGATAATTTTGATCCTGAAAAATCTAATAATCCTTTTGCATACTTTACACAAATTATCTATTTCGCTTTTGTACGAAGAATACAAAAAGAAAAGAAACAAACAATTATAAAAAGTAAACTAATTATAGATAATAACTATGATGACCTAGTTTTACAACCAGGTGATGATAGAGATTTTAAAAATCAATTTACAGAATTTTTACAAAAAAACACGGCAATAAATTCTGATTTATATAAACCAAAAGAAAAGAAAACCAAGACAAGAACTAAAAGAGTTACTAAAAAAAATACAACTTTAAGTTTTTTTGTTTAAGTTATGAAAAAAACAGTTAATCGTATTGTTATAGTTGGTGGTGGTACAGCTGGTTGGTCAACAGCCTTAAATTTTTTAAATAGAACTGATCATCCGAAAATAACAATTATAGCTTCAAAAGAAATACCAATTATAGGTGTAGGTGAAAGTTCAACTGGTAAATTTTTTGATATGATTAATCACTTCAAAAGAAATTCTTTTCCAGATGAAAAAACTTTTTTAAAAGAAACAGGTTCAACATTTAAATTAGGTATTAAGCACACAGATTGGAAATCATTAGGAGAATCATTCACTTCTCCTCTAGGAGATTATTATTTAAATCATACACACTATCCACAATCTCGTTATGATTTTTTTAGAATATATCACGTAGCCAATAAACTAAAATATGAGGCTCAACAATCGCAACTAATGTTAAATAACAAGTTACCTTTTATACCAAAAGAGTTGAAAGACTTTAGGTTTCGTCATGTAGCATATCATTTAGATACTTATAAAACTGGTCAATATTTAAAAGAATTAGTTTTAAAAAATAATAGAGTTGATTATATTGATGATATTGTTGTAGATGGTGATTTAAAAGAAAACGGAATTTTAAAAAACGTTATATTAAAATCAGGAGATAAAATAGAAGGAGATTTATTTGTTGATTGTTCAGGATTTTATAGAGTTCTAATTGATAAGAAATATACAAATAAATTTATATCTTATAGAGATGAACTATTGTGTAATAGAGCAATGCCGTTTCATGTAAAAAATAAAAATGATGATGTTATTAAAAACTATACTCATGTCGTTGCTAAAAAATATGGTTGGTTGTGGGAAATACCATTACAAGAACGTATGGGCTGTGGTTATTGTTATTCAGATGATTTTATAACACCAGATCAAGCACAAGAAGAAATAGAAAAAGATTTAGGTTTCAAAATAGAACCACAAAAAGATATTAAATTTGAAGCAGGCCGATTAGAAAAGTTTTGGATTAAAAATGTTTTATCTACTGGACTAGCTAGTGCTTTTATTGAACCTTTAGAAGCAACTTCAATTCATATGACAATATTTCAAATTGTTCACTTTTTAGAACAGCACTATTCAGATTATATGGATTTTAATTGTCAACAAGCACAAGATGATTATAATGGTGATTTTGGTGCAGGTTGGGACAATATAAAAGATTTTATAGTATTACATTATAGATCAAAAAGAACTGATACTGAATTTTGGAAAGAAGCTTCACATAATAAAAGATTAAGTCCTTGGTTAAAAGGAAAATTAGATATATGGAAAACAAGAATGCCTAGACAACATGATTATGATAGTAGAAAAAATGATAATTTTATAGATTTAGGTTCTACACTATGGTATCAAATTTTAATTGGCATGGACTTACTCGATCCTGAATTAGCATATAATGAATTAAAATCTTTTAATTTATATGAAATTGCAGAAATGGATTTTAAAAGAAGAAGTCAATTTATAGATAATTTAGTTAAAAGTTGTATATCAACAAATGATTTTTATAAAAATGAAATTGATATGATGGACAAATATGAGAAAATATCAATTGACCCTAGTATATGAAGATAGCTCTACTTAACGATACACATTTTGGAGTAAGGAATGATTCTCCTGCATTTATGTATTATCAAAATGAATTTTTTAACAATCAATTCTTTCCCTATATTAAAGAACATAATATAAAAACACTTGTTCATTTAGGCGATGTTGTTGATAGAAGAAAGTTTATTAATCACAATACAGCAGATAATTTTAAAAAAGTATTTTGGAATAAATTAGATGAGTTGGACATTGATACACACATTATCATAGGTAACCATGACACATATTATAAAAACACTAATACAATAAATGCTATAAGAAATTTAAATGTATGTAAAAAGAAAATAATATATGAAAATTCAGAAACAGTTAACTTTGATGGATTAGATATATTGTTTATTCCTTGGATATGTGATGAAAATGAAGAAGATTCGATTTATACTATTGAAAATTCTACAGCTGAAATTGCAATGGGACATTTGGAAGTTAAAGGCTTTGAAATGCATAAAGGACACTATAGTGAAAATGGATTAGATAGAAAGTTGTTTAAAAGATTTGAAAAGGTAATATCAGGACATTATCATAAAAAGTCAGATGATGGCCAGATTTATTATCTAGGAACTCAATATGAAATGACTTGGTCAGATTATAATTGTCCAAAAGGTTTTCATGTTTTTGATACTAATACTAGAGAAATGGAAAGAATTGAAAACAAAACCATTATACATAAAAAAATAATTTATAATGATAAAGAAAATAACTATAATTTAGTAGATATTTCAGAATACGACAAGTGTTTTGTTAAAATATTTATATCAAATAAAACAGATGAAGATATGTTTAATAACTTTATTGAAAAATTTTATAATAAAATAAATGTTAATGAATTACAAATAATTGATGACCCTATTGATATAACACAAACAGTTAAAGATAATATATTGGATGAAGGAGAAGACACACTAACATTTTTAAATAATTATATTGATCAAATTGATACAGAAATTGATAGAACCAAACTTAAAAAATTTGCAAAAGAATTATATACCGAGGCTAGTGAATGATTGTTTTTAAAAAGATAAAATATCAAAACTTTTTATCAACAGGAAATATTCCTATTGAGGTTGATTTAAATAAATCTTCAACAACACTAATAGTTGGCAGTAACGGAAGTGGAAAGTCAACACTACTTGACGCTTTATGTTATGTCTTATTTAATAGACCATTTAGAATAATTAAAAAAGAACAAATGGTCAACACGATTAATAATTCAGATACATTGGTTGAGATAGAATTTGATGTAGGTACAAAAAAATATAAAGTGTGTAGAGGTATTAAACCAAACATATTTGAAATATATTGTAATGGTGAATTAATTAACCAAGACGCTAGTAACGTAGATTATCAAAAATACTTAGAAACTAATATAATGAAACTTAATTATAGATCATTTATACAGGTTGTGATATTAGGTTCTTCTTCGTATGAGCCTTTTATGAAAATGAAACCAAGATATAGAAGAGAGGTTGTTGAAGAGATATTAGATATAAGAGTTTTTGGCCTAATGGATTTAATCTTACGATCTCAACAATCAGATTTACAAAAAAAGATCACGGAGGTACGTCACCAATGCGACTTAATAGAAACCAAGTATCAAACTGAGTCAAAATACTTCAATACTATCCAGACACAAGGTGAAGACTTCCAGACACATAAAACAAACATATTAGAGAACAATGAGAGAAATAGACTAGAATATGAGAAGAAAATACAAAAATTAAATGAGGATATTGTAGTATCACAAAATAATCTAAAAAATTATAATCAATACAAAGATAAGTCTTTGAAATTATCTAAATTAGAAACAAAGATTGAACAAAATTTATTAAATCATAAAAAGACACTACAATTTTTTGAAGAAAATAACAATTGTCCTACATGTACTCAAAAGATAAATGATGAATTTAAAAAAGAAAAATGTGTGCATGAAACAAAAACAGTATCAAAATTAGAAGAAGGCCTACAAGAACTATTATTAGAAATATCTAAAAATGAAGAAAAGATAAAAGAGTTTGAAAGCATATCAAATAAAATAAATGATATGAGATTTGATTTATCTAAGTTAGAAACTTCATTAGAAGCTATTAAAAAACATAGTGATGATATACACGAAGAATTAAAAATGCAAAACAAATATAGTGACAATAGTAATAAAATAAAAGATAGTTTAAAACAATTACAAGATGATTTAGAAGTGGCCAAAAAAGATTTAGAAAAGGTTGTAGAAGAAAAAAAATATGTTGATATTTTAAGAGAAATATTAAATGACAAAGGCGCTAAAGCTAAAATTATAAAAAAATATCTTCCTATAATGAATACACTAATCAATCAACATTTACAATCCATGGATTTCTTTGTATCATTTCATTTAGATGAAGAATTTAATGAAACAGTTAAAAGTAGATTTAGAGATACATTTAACTATAATAGTTTTAGTGAGGGTGAAAAAATGAGAATAGACCTTGCATTATTATTTACTTGGCGACAAATTGCTAAAATGAAAAATAGTACAAATACAAACCTATTAGTATTAGATGAAATATTTGATAGTAGTTTAGATGGTCAAGGCACAGATGATTTTTTTAAGATTATAAAAACACTTGAAAAGGAAAATATCTTTATTATATCACATAAAGGTGATATGTTATTTGATAGGTTTAATAATATTATAAAATATGAAAAGTATAAAAACTTTACAAGATTACAGGTATCATAATGAAAACAACATTTTATACAAATGAAGATTTTAGATTTGCCTGTGTTGATGAATTTTTTACAAATTTTAATGAGGTATTAGATATATGTAAAGGTATAGAACTACACACCTCAGAAAAATATCCATGGAAATCAATATATAAATCATCTTCTTGGCCAGGATTTAGAAGCGGACCTATGAATAAAATTAATATAGAATTTCAAAATATGTTTGTAAAACAATTTCAAAATAAATTTGGTGATTACTTTAGAGGTCTTCCTTTTGAGGTTGATATGTTTACACATTTAAGACTAGCAGACGGAAAAGAAGATTGGATACATACAGATTCACCTTTAAACTATTCTTGTTTAGTTTATATGTCAGATACTAACTTAAATTCAGGTACACAATTATATAACAATAAAAATGAATTAATTGCAGACTTTAGATTTTTACAAAATAGAGCTATAATATTTGATAGTAGATATGCACACAAAGCTTTAAATAATCACGGAACTAATATAGATAATGGTAGATTAACAGTAAATGCTTTTTTTACCTTACATAAGAAAGGAACAGTATGAAAGAACTAAAATTAATACCACCAAACGATCCTAGAGTTAAATCAGCTATCGCACCATTCCAAGATGAGATGTTACAAGAAGAAGGATTTAAAGATAGAAAAGAATTATCAGATTGTATGTTTGAAACTATGAAAAAATATGGAGGTATAGGTTTGACCTGCAATCAAGTAGGACTACCCTTTAATATGTTTGTATTAGGAGATCATGTTGGTATTGAAAAGGGATTAAAAATGACTTGTTTTAATCCTATGATTATTTCAGCAAGTGAAGAAACAATTCCAATGAAAGAAGGTTGTTTAACTTATCCATTTTTATTTTTAAATATTACAAGACCTAGAAAGATTGTTGTAAAATATACAGATGAAAATAATCAACTAAAAGAAGGACACTTAGACGGATTGATAAGTAGAATTTTTCAACATGAATATGATCACACACTAGGTAAAGTGTTTACCGATTATGCAAGTAAAATGAAATTAGAGATGGCTTACAAAAAGGCACATAAAGAAATGGACAAATATGCCAAGTTACAAAATACATAATTTATTTCCTACTCTATTATACCAGAATAATATTCCTGTTAAAAAAGAATGGATAGAATATGCAGAAAATTCTTCTATGTGTAGAATGCCTATTGGTAATGGAGATTTTACAGAAAATAAAAATGTATTAGACGATTTAAAAGACTTAAAACAAGAAATACATAATTGTGTAAATCAATACGTTTTTGATTATATGAAAGTATCAGATAACCAATTTGAATTAACAATATTAAATTCTTGGATTAATAGGCACAATTCAGGTGATTGGGCTCAAAGTCATTTTCACGGAAACTCTATAATTAGCGGTGTGTATTATTTAAAAACAAATAACAGCACAGGCCAAATATCATTTAATAGACCAGCTCCTTCAGGTGGTTTTTTAACTTCATCTTTTTATTTTAACTTAAAAGAATTAACAGAATATAATTGCGATAATTATACACTAAAACCAGAAGATGGTGATATATTGTTATTTCCATCACACTTAGAACATTCCGTAGGCAAAAACGAATCAATTGATACTAGATATTCATTAGCCTTTAATGTATTTTTTAAAGGAACTATAGGTAAAAATGAACACGAATTAACCGTGCATTGACAAATTAAAAGTTTTGTGATATAGTATATATTATGAGTTATTCTTGGAAAAAAGGAATGTCAATTGATGATCAATGGCAGGCTTGGCAAGACGCTAATCCTAATATTGATAAACTTGAAATTTTAGAAACAGATAAACTAAAAGAATTAGTTACAAAAGATTTAACTTTTGTTTCTAAAATGTCAGTACAAGAATACACACTATATCAAAAATGGTGTGAAGTTAAATACAGATATCCTACTATAGAAGTTAATAGTTTCTTTGATGATAAACCTACACTAAAAGACCAAGATCAAGGAACACTATTACAAGAAATTAAAAATAACTTTTGGTTACCTGAAGACCCCGAAGAATATATCAATTTAGAACCTGAATTAATTTGGACAGATGGAGATGAAATAAAATCTATAACTGGTTCAAAAATGCCAGCTATTTGGAATGGTTTACGTACTTTTTTAAGTACAATGAAAAACAACAGCAACATTGGTAGAAATCTAAATTTTTTAATTAGAGATAAGAAAACACAGAAATTATTAGGTGTAACCTGTATGTCAAGTGATTTCTTGGATTTAACACCACGAGATAATTACATTGGTTGGGAAAGAGAAGCTAAAACTCAACGAATGATTAATCATACTTGTATAGGTAGTACGATTGTACCAATACAACCACTAGGATACAATCTAGTAGGTGGTAAACTATTAGCTCTATTATGTTTATCCGACACAGTTGAAAAAACATGGGAAAAACAATATGGTGATAAACTAGTAGGTGTTACCACAACATCATTATATGGTAAAACAAAACAAATACCTTTATCTCAATATGATAGATTAAATTATTGGAAGAAAATGGGTTGGACAGCTGGTTCTGTTTCATATGAACCAGAAAAAACAACACAGAAACAATTACAAAAGTGGTTAATGAAACATCACACAAAAAAATACTTTGAATGGTATGTTGCGAAAAAAGATAGTGGACAACCACATAAAAGAGATCACAGAAATAGATCATTAACATTTGCTTATAAACAATTAGGTATAGACAAAGACCTAATAAAATCAGAACACGCTAGAGGTATTTACTTTGGTGAATTATTTGAAAATACTAGGGAATTTTTAAGAGAAGAGATTAAAGAAGATAAATTAGTAAGAAGATTTGATAATTCAGTTGAGGCTTTAACTGATATATGGAAAAAGAAATACGCAAGTAAACGATTGAGAAGTTTAAAAGAACAAAATAGAGTGTCAAAAGAAACACATTTTTATGATGACATTATCTATATGACCTGGGAAGAAACAAAAAATAAGTATCTTTCACAAGTAGGCAGATAAGCCCGAGTAGCTCAATTGGCAGAGCAACTGATTTGTAATCAGTAGGTTGGGAGTTCGATTCTCTCCTCGGGCACCATTTTAGAACAAAACCAGAACAAATAAATACCAAAAAGCAAGTAAAATCAACGATATTTTAAGGGTTGACTTTTAAAGCGTTTTGATATAGGATATACATATGACTACACAAATAAACATTAATAGTAAATCTCAACTAGCTAAGTTAATCGCTACCGAAAACTTAATAGTTGAACACAACAATGTAAAAACTGCTTCTTTCGATACAGTTAACAGAATATTAACACTACCTATTTTCAAAGTACAATCAGGCGATGTATATGATATGTTGATTGCACATGAGTGCTCTCACGCTTTATTTACACCAGCTGAAGGTTGGAAATCTATAATGGATGATGATGAGTTGAGAATGTATGTAAACGTTTTAGAAGATACTAGGATTGACAAATTAATTCAGAAAAAATATCCAGGTGTGGTTATTAACTATATGAATGGTTACGAAATACTTGATAAACAAAATTTCTTTGGCCTAAAAAATAAAGATGTTAATAATGATCTAATGTTAATTGATAAAATCAATATGAGATCAAAGTCATTAAATAGAATTAAATTTAATTTTTCTAAGGAAGATAAAGAGTGGTTAAAGGTAGTTGATGATATTAAAACTTTTGATGATGTTGTAACTGTTGCTAAACTAATGTTAGATTGGCAGAAAAAACAAGTTGAACAGTTAAAAAAACTTCCTAATTTTGATGATTTAGAAATTGTAAAACAATATGGCTTAGATGATAAAAAAGATCAATCTAATGAAGAAACAACAAATAGTAATAATGAAAATAAAAATGATAGTTCTTCTAATGGCGATAATAATAAAGAAGAAAAGCTAGAAGATCAAAAAAATGTTGAAACTGGTGTTGTACATAAGGGTCAACAAGGTGGCGGTGGTAAGTTAACTGCTATTACTAATATGACGTATGAAGCTAATAAAAATGCTTTATATGATAGTAATAAATCTTATTCTTACTATAATATGCCAGATCCTATTTTAAAAAATATTATAATTTCACAAAAAGAATTTAGAAATGATTTTAAAAAATATATTATTAAAGAATTTGCTAAAGGTCATTTTAAAGAACAGTATAGAAGATATTACAATTTTTTAAAAACTGATTTTAAACAATTTAAAAGTGATAGTAAAAAAACTGTAATGTATCTAGTAAAAGAGTTTGAAATGAAGAAGGCGGCTACTTCTTACAAAAGATCAACACAAGACAAAACAGGTATTTTAGATCCTCTTAAACTTAAAAATTATAAATTTAGTGATGATATCTTTAAAAGATTAACTATATTACCAGATTCAAAAAACCATGGTATGATGATGTTGTTAGATTGGTCTGGTTCAATGTCAGATGTAATTAAACAAACTGTAGATCAATTATGTAATTTAATTTGGTTCTGCCAAAAAATTAATATACCTTTTAATGTATATTTCTTTACGTCAGAAGTTGACTATTATAGTCAGCCTAATAGTAAACATGATGAAAAACTTAAACCAGCATTTAAATATAAAGTAGGTGATATTGCTTTAGATAATTTTAAATTAGTAGAAATTGCTAATCACAATATGAAAAAAAGTGAATTAGATGAATCTTTGATGTATATGTATTCTATGGGTTTAGATTATATGCAAAAATATACAAGATATAGTTTTGATTCACATGATAATCCTAATAATTATAATTTTGGTTGTCCTTCAATGTATTCTTTAGGTTCTACACCTTTAAATGAGTCTTTAATAGTATTTTCTAAATTGATACCTATGTTTAAACAAAAGTATAGAGTTGAAAAAATGACTTTTATAACCCTTACAGATGGTGCTTCAAATGGTAATAGAGGTATTTTTAATACTGATAAACAAGGACAACTATCTCTAATAAGTATGAGATCAGGTACTCCTGTTCTAAGATCAGGTAAAAAATATATTTCTCAGAAAAAGTTGGATTATTGGAATTTTTGGGGCTCTGATATTACAGCTAACTTTTTAGATTTAATTAGAAAACAAAATGTTACCACACTTGGTTTTTATATATTAAAAAAAACAAGAGGTTATGACGCTGAAAGATTTTTTAGATCAGATGATAAAACAGCTGAATTTAGAAAAAAACAATGGACTAAAGATAAATGTACTACAGCTGTACAACCTGGTTATAATGAATTTTATTTAATCAATGGTAAAAATATGAATATAGAAAATGCTGATTTATCAGATGTTAGTAGTGACATGAAATCTGGTAAAATTAAACAAATATTCAGCAAAAGTATGAAAGGACGAATCACTTCCAGACTACTTTTAAACAAATTTATATCAAAGGTTGCATAATGATATCAAAAAAGTCAATAAAATCAATGCTTTTTTTAGGGTTGACTTTGGTGGCCAGTATGATAGGATATACCTATATTTAACAAAACGTGAAAGGACTATATTATGTTAAATTCTAAACAACAACAATTTGTCAAATATGCTTATGAAAAATTTGGCAAAGATGTTTTAACTGTATCGGAGTTAAAAGAAGCCAATAGTAAATTTGGTTGCAAGTATGCTCCACAATGGTTAATTAAAAATAAAAATTATAAAGTAGATAAATCTACTTTTAAATTACCACTTAAAGGTAGTGATGTTTCTGTTTCTACTAAAAATGTAGTGGAAAATAAAGTTGAAACTATAGAGCAGACTACTAAACAAGAAGCTGCTTATATTGTTTCTTCATTAACTGGTAATATCGTTCCAAAAAAAGATCCTGTGTTCGTATCTTTTGGTAACTATCCTGATGTAAAAAATATTATTAAGTCAGGTCAGTTCTATCCAGTATTCATTACAGGACTATCTGGTAATGGTAAAACAATGGGTGTAACTCAAGCGTGTGCTGAGCTAAAAAAAGAATTAATTAGGGTAAATATCACCATTGAAACTGATGAAGATGATTTACTTGGTGGTTACAGACTTAAAGATGGCCAAACTGTTTGGCAGAATGGTCCTGTAATCGAAGCAATGGAAAGAGGCGCTCTTCTTTTACTTGATGAGATTGACTTAGCAAGTAATAAGATTATGTGTTTACAACCGATCCTTGAAGGTTCTGGTGTCTTTGTTAAAAAGATTAACAAGTTTGTACAACCAAAATCAGGATTTAACGTAATCGCTACTGCCAATACTAAAGGTCAAGGTAGTGAAGACGGTAAATTTATCGGTACGAATGTTCTTAACGAGGCTTTTTTAGAGAGGTTTCCTGTTACTTTTGAACAGAAATATCCAACAATGTCTATTGAAAAAAAGATATTGATTAATACTTTAAAAGCTGCTGGTAAATCAGATGCCAAGTTTATTGACAAGTTAGTTACATGGGCAGATGTAATTAGAAGAACCTACTTTGACGGTGGTGTTGATGAGATTATATCTACAAGAAGACTTGTGCATATTACACAGGCATATGCAATCTTCAATAATAAAATTAAAGCTATTGAGTTATGTACCAATAGATTTGATGAAGATACAAAAAATTCGTTTGTTCAATTATATCAAAAAGTTGACGCTGGAGCAACTGCTGAGCAGATTGCTGAAGAGCAAAGACAAAAAGATATTGCTGAGCAATTGAATGACAATAGTAATGAGTCGGATGACGAAGAAGACGTTATCTAAATTTACTCATAGTGTGGTCCTAGGGAGTGGTCGTAAGACCACTTCCGTAAAAAAGGATTTAGAGAATTGTAATATTACGGATTTAATAAAAGTTTATAAAAAAGTTATGTTATGTTCAATATTAAGAGGCAATAATAAATTACATTAAAAAGGAGGTAAAAAATTTGCCAATAAAAATAGTAGTAAGAAACGGAAATTTAGAACAAGCAATGCGTGTACTAAAAAAGAAAGTTTTAAAAGAAGGCATTATAAAAGAGTTAAAAGAAAGACAATATTTTATAAAACCTTCAGCTAAAAAAAGAGAAGCTAAAAAACAATCTATTAAAAACGCATATAAATTAAGAAAAAAGTTGGAAAAAATTAGAGGTTTTTAAGTTTTTTTACGCTTGTGATTATATATATTATGCTGGCGATTCGTAAGTCCAGTAGCGTAAAAAAGGGTGCCGACCCTTGGTTTCATAAACAAAATTCGGTGTCGCTTAGGATATTTGGTACTTTCACCTAAACAAAAAGAAAGTACCACTTTGGTCCATTGGTCTTTGTAGCACACTTATGTGTGATAGGCTCAGTAAGATGAGTTAGGGTAAATGTGGGTGAGACCTACCACTACCAAATTTAAGGGTTGTTACTTAATAAACACGTGTGGAACCATGGTTAGTTCCACGTTTATAAGTGCGACAGAATTGACCACTTGCAATTCTATAAATCGTACTTATATAAATAAATGTGAAAGCGCCATAATGGGTTTTCATTTTATAAAAAATAAACTTTGCTTAACAAAAGGAGGTTTGTATGACAAACAAAGCACTAAGTATATTCAATCAATTAAGACCAGTATCAGTTGGGTTTGATAACGTATTCGATCATTTTGAAAGAATGTTTGAAGACGATTTTAGAGTATCTGTACCTAACTTTCCACCATACAATATTGTAAAGACAGGTAAAAATGCTTACGATATTGAATTGGCATTAGCTGGATATAACAAAAAAGACATCTCAATAGATTTTGAAGATGGTATCTTAAATATCAAATCAATCAAAGAAGAAAAAGAAGATAAAGAGGATGAAGGAGTAATACATAAAGGTATTGCTAAAAGATATTTCTCAAAATCTTTCACAATAGCTGATGATGTTGAGATTAAAGGTGCCGAATTAAAAGATGGTTTATTGAGGGTATCTTTAGAAAGAATTGTTCCAGATAGTAAAAAAGCTAGAACAATTGAAATTAAATAAATAATTATAGAAGGCGTCCTAGGCTTGACTTTAGGACGCCTTTATTATATAATAAAAGAATTCTTATTATAAATAAGAATGCTATAACACACAAACACAAACAAAGGAGTAAATTATGGCAACAACATCAAAAAACGCTTATGAAATAAGAAGCGATCTTTTAGGCTTAGCTAAACAATTAGTTGAGTTTAATTATCAAGTACAAGTAAACAACTACGAGTTTTCATCTAAAAAGGATGGTGACGAAGTTGTAACTACTTTTAAAGCACCTACAGTATCAGCAGAAGATATTATTGAAACTGCTAAAAAGTTTAACGACTTTGTAACTACTGGTGATAGTCTTTCTACTTTTAAAGAAGTAGGTCAAAAGATGTACGAAGAAGGTATAAAAAATACTAAACCTTTTACAGAAGCATACCAGAATATGGTAAAAGCTTTCTATCCACACTTAAACAGTCAAAGTAAGTAGTATGTGGCCGTACAATCATTGTGAGTGGAAACAAATCACTTACGGGATTAGTAAGTCAAAAAGTTATTGGAGAAAAAATAAATCTCTAATACTAATGAGTATTGTTCCAAGTGCAGTTTTAATTTGGATGTTATTCTTAATACTATAATACTTTTAATCTTTTACTAAAAGGGCGGCTTAGACCGCCCTTTTTTTAATCATAATAGACTTACAAAGGATTATAATAAAATGGTTACAGAAATAAAACCTAACGCAGGAAACTTCCAAGAATACACTTACGAATGTGAGTGGTTGGAATGTCACTGGAAACAAGTTTATAATACTATTCATTTAGTAACAGCCTTTTACTATCCTTGGATTAATCTACAATAATATCATCCACACTTGACTTTTTTATAGATATGTGTTATTGTATTATCTGATATGTTTAAAACACATATCTTGTATAAATATTAATAACGTTCATCTTACTTGTAAGACGGAAGTAGGCAATGCCGAAGGAACGCACCAACCTTAACGAAGAAGGAGGGTGTATGATAAGCAGATTTACACATTTATTCAAAGCTAGAAGTAAAGAACAATCTTTGATGGAAAAAACAAAAGCATTGTTTGGCGCTAGAAAAGAAGTTGAAATAAATGGCGAAGGCACATCTGGTTATGTTGTAAAACACGGAGCTAATAAAGGCAAAGTGTTAGGACACGTAATAAGAAAATCTACCAACAATTGGTAAATAATAAATTTTGAAGAAAAAAGGCCAGGAGCTTGACTTTTGGCCTTTTTTATTATATAATAAGCAGAAAGTATTATATATATAATATTACTAAACTAATTTAAAGACAACCGAATTATGCATGTCATATGAAAGTTGTTTTAAAACAAAGGATATTTTATGAACAAAATAGAACACAATATATCTACAACCGTAGATGTAATTCCAGCATTTCAATTATATAAAGATTTTGCCGAAGGTAGAATTGTAGTTATGCAAGAATGGCTACAAAGATTAACACAAAAGAAAAAATGGACAAAAAATAAGGGAGAAAAAATAAAATCTTACCTTTATTCATTTTTCACAGGCGATAATTTACTTCAACCTTTTTTTCTTGTTAATATTTCAGTTTTAATGAAACATATAGATCAGGATATGAAATCTATAGTTGATCCTTCTATTAAAAAATTATATACATCTATACAAGAATCATTACAACAATTAATGCTTGAGGGTGTTGAACAAATTTTATTAGACGGTCAAAATAGATTGAAATTATGTTTAAAAGGATTTTTTGATAGTGAATTAGAAGACGATTCTTATCCAAAACCTTTTTCGATTTTAGATGTTGATGAACAAGGAAATATTAAAAGTAAAATTCAAAAGAACAATTTTAAATTTAAAGATTTAACCGAAGAACAAAAACAACCATTTAAAGATACACAAGTTTTAGTTATTAACGGTTTAGATGGCCGTTTAAAATCATATGTTGATAGTTTGATACATATGAATAATGGAGAACCATGGTCTTTATTTGAAGGTTCTATTATTGAATTTACACCATTAACTATTCAACTAAACAATTCTGTTTTTAGAAATGTAGCAATCACTTCAATGTTTGGTAGTGAAGAAACAAATAAAGGACAAACATTATCAGGTAATGTTAAAGGAATGACAGGCAATTATTTACCAGAGAAAAAAGGTGATGCTAGATATCTAGCCGAACTAACTTATTTGTTATCAAATAATTGTAATTCAGGCATGGGTACGGAATCAGACATTTCGAAAATGTTAACAGACGAAACTAAAAAAGAACATATGAAAGCTTTGGAAAATGTTATTAGATATATTACTGACATAGTACATGCTTTTAACTGTTTACAAAATAGTAAATTAAAAGAAGCTGAAAAACCTTTTGATAAAGAAGAATTAAGAGGATTAATTATCACTTTAGATATTTTACTTAATAAAAACAATTTCTACCACGATTATAGTCCTATTAAATTATCTAGTATTAGTGATTTTGGAAGATTAAAAACTTTTTGTGAAGAATTTGTTAAGTGGCATAGAAAATATACAGATCAAAATTCTTGTCCTGAAGATTTTACAAAAGGAGAACCTAATCCATCAACTTATGTTATTGGAACTAGGGCAACAAGTCAAAAAGCTATTAAAAATAGAATAACAGGAGATCATGGTATTTTACAATTCTTAGATGAAAAGTCAGATGAATTTATGAATAAAAATATTATATCTTCACCAAAAATTAACTATACCAAGTACAAAAACTTTATTTTAAATAGGGACGGATATACAGATCAGTATGCTAGAGTCGAATCACCTATTAATTTAAGGTCTAAAGTTAATATTGATCATGTAATATCAAAGTATAAAAATGGTTCAGATGATCCTGAAAACTTAAAAATAACTAATCCTATTACAAATAAGATTAAATCAAATAAGTTTTAAAGGACGCTTGACTATTTTTGGAGTTTATGTTATATTAAATAATGCGGATGTCGTATAAAAGTAATACCTCAGGTTTCCAACCTGAAGAAGTTGGGGCAGTACCATCCATCCGCTCCAAAAATTGAAGGAGATTAAATTATGAAAATAAGTACAGATACTATATCTTTACTAAAAAACTTTGCTAATATTAACGGTAATATTTTAGTTAAGCCTGGAAATAAGATAACTACTATTTCCACTATGAAAAATATTCTTGCCGAAGCTGAAATAAAGGAAAGTTTTGATAGTGAATTTGCAATATACGATTTATCAGAATTTTTAAGATCGTTAGATTTATTTGACGATCCAGAATTAAAGATAACAAATTCTAACGTTGTTATTACTGATAGCAAATCAAATCAATCAATCAGATATGTTTTTGCAGATAAATCAGTTATTATTTCACCTACAAAAACAATTAAAATACCAGATAAAGAAGTTACGTTTACTTTGAAAAAAGAAGACCTTGCTAAACTTATGAAAGGATCAACAACATTAAATTTAGTTGACATTGCTTTACAAGGTGATGGCAAAAAGATTAAACTTGTTGCTACAGATAAGAAAAATAAATCTTCAAATGAATTTGGTATTGATGTTGGTGAAACAGATAAAATATTTAAAGCATATTTTAAATCTGAAAATCTTAAAATGATGGAAGGTGAATATGATGTTGCTATCTCTAAAGCTAAAATAAGTCATTTTATAAACAAAAGTAAACCAGTACAGTATTGGATAGCATTAGAACCTGATTCGGAGTTTTAATATGTCCGAGATATATAAACTAGAAGATGGTACTGAATACAAAGCAGACGACTTCTTAAAAGTTGAAACCAGAGAGTATCACCAAACTACACATTATTTGAATAGGCAAATCGCTGTTTCTGATATTATAGAGGAGTTTGGTGATCTACCTACCTTTGAAAAAGGTTTATACTTTGATTGGAGTAGCTACCATAGTGCTAGTGATGAAGATAAAG
>Ga0222714_10000486_pt1 | contig 45397 bp, 33 predicted proteins | sample C33_3DmetaG_FD_165048 | JGI IMG/M metagenome (GOLD analysis project Ga0222714, IMG submission 165048) | Estuarine water microbial communities from San Francisco Bay, California, United States - C33_3D | ecosystem: Environmental > Aquatic > Marine > Unclassified | place: USA: California...
CCATCAATAGTAAATATAAAGTTATTAGCTCCGGATACTATATTAATATTACCATTGATATCAAGTTTATTTGTAGGAATTGATACGCCTAAGCCAATATTACCATTATTTCTAACGATTAATACTTCCCCTGTACTATTAGATAGAGATAATATATCATCACTTACACCATTTTGAACTATAGAAACAGCAGTATCTGTCCCCGAATTATTTATTTCTAATTTTTCTGTAGTAAATACATTTGTTTCTAAAGTTGTTTTATCACCCAATATTGTTAAATTAGAAGTTATTAGGTCTCCTTTTATTTCAATATCTCCCAGATAGGTTGCTAAATTGATAGACATTACGCCATTATTATCAATAGTAGTATTTGGTCCCAACTTAATTCCTCCTAAATTTTCATAACCAGCTTTGTTTAAATTAATAATATTGTTGCCAGCGTATAAGAATTGTGAAGGATTAAAAAATGTAAATATATTAGCTGATGTATTTATATTTTGTATATACGCGTCATTCGCGGTAATATAATCGGTTAAATCAGTATTTAGCAAGTCTATTCTTGAATTTACATTAGTATTTAATGTGTTGACATATGTTGTAATATTTGTATTATTTGTATTTACTATAGAATTTAATGTATTTATCGAGTTAGTTAAATTAGTATTAACATTACTAATTTCAGAAATAGTAAGATTATAAAAATCTTTAGATTTGTTAAATAATACATTTGATGTAGTTGATATATTATTATTAATTGTTGTTACACTTGAATTTAAATTTAATTCTAATCCATCAATTCTATCGCTGTTAATTATATAAAAGTCTTTTGATTTATTATATAATACATTTGATGTTTCAATTAAATCACCACCAACATTTTGATTTATATTAATTAATTCATTATAAATACTAATAATATAATTACTATTATCATTATTAAACTCTTTAGATTTATTGTACAAAATATTAGATGTATTTGGTATATCAATATCAATAATATTTTGAATGGAAGTATTCAAAGATGAATTAACATTATCTATGTAAATTCTTGATGCATCATCTAATAATTTGTAATTAACAACAATTTCATTTGAAGCAGCTGTTAAAGCAGAGTTAACATTATCTATACGTATATTATTTTTATCATTAACATCAAATATATAATTAGAAGTATCTATATTAAAATTGCTGAAAATATTGAATAAAATATTAGATTCATTTAAAATATAATTAGAATGGTTAATGTCGTTTGTATCTATGCGGTCTTTTATATTATAGTCTATTCCAGATAATTTATCTAATTCTTGATAAGTTATATTATTAATATTTCCAGATATTTTAACATTGCCAATTATATCTAATTTTTCAATAGGTTCCAGATTATTAATACCTATATTTCCATTGGAAGATATTGTAAAAATACCATCGTCGCCTTTACATGATACTTCTAAAATATTTGAATAACCTACATTATGCTGTATTTTAATACTTGGTTTATTAATAACATCATCAATATTAGTTAAATCTATATATCCAGTATTATAGTTTGATATATGTCTATGATATTGGGTTATTAATGGATTAAATGTATTAATATCTCCTTCAATAGTAATATCACCATATACATGAAGATTACCATTAGGATTTAGTGTTGAAAAATATTTACCAACATTTAAATTTGAAGCAACACTTATAGTACCATTATATTGATCATTAATAATATATTTATTAACATCTCCATTTGCTATATTATCTAAATTTAATTCATCAATTTGATTTTGAATATTTTTACTAACTCCTTTTAGAGAATGTAATTCGTTTGAAGTTATATTGTTAATTTTTTCACTAAACTTTATGATGCTCATTTCAAGACCTCCGTCAGAACTCGCGGATATCTTTGTGTTACCTATATTTATTGTATTGGCACCAACATATAGAGACCCCCATTTAAACTCAGGAGAACCTAAATTAAAAGTTTCATTTTGTGACGGCAATATATTTCCCGATACAACAATATTACCAGATATAGTATTATTTACAATAAACTTATTACTTGTACCTGCGGGTATTATATCAGCGTTTAAATAATTATGTCCGGTTCCTCCATTATTTTTAGATAAAACACCTGTGATACTATTGTCGGATAAACTTAAAGCCAATTTATTATTTTCAAAATTTAAGCCTCCGCTTGTTTTTGTATTTATAGATAATGTATGATTTATTTTTTCACCAGTTAAGCCAGTTGTGCTTATCCCATTACCAGCTGTAATAGATGATACAAAATTGCCAGTAGTATGGTCACCTAAAATAATTAAATTATTTAAACTTGTACTTCCGGTACCACCTAAACTAACAGGAATTATTCCAGATGTTATTTTTTGTCCTACTATAGATAAATAATTATTAGGTACGCTTTCCAAAGTAACATTAACAGAATTATCTGTACCCGCAGGATCAACACCAAGAGATAACCTCGCGCTTTGTGCTGTATTTCCCCCAGTACCTCCATTTGATATTCCAAGAGTACCTGTAATATTAGTGGCTGCTAAATTTAAACCAACTTTTGAATTTTCAAATATTAAACCACCATTTGCCTTAGCATTAATTGATAAATTATGTATTGCCCCTTCTCCGTCTGCTCCTGTAGTTGTTATACCATTACCTACAATTATTGAAGACACGAAATTTCCAGATGTATGAGTTACTAACGATATTAATTTATTTAAACTATTCGCACCGGTACCTCCATTTTGTACGGGTAAAACACCACTTATATTATTATGTGATAAACTAAGAGCTAATTTACCACTTTCAAAGTCTAACCCACCATTTATTTTAGTAGATACAGATAGAGTGTGATTTGCCTCTTCTGTTAATAAACCGGTGGTGTCAATACCATTGCCAGCTGTAATAGTTGAAACATATGTTCCTGTAGTATGTTTGTTTAAAATTATAGCATTATCTAATGATATTTTTCCAGTACCTCCCTTATTTTCGGGTAAAACACCACTAATGGATGGAGCATCAAGTTTAATCAAGGCTTGCTTATTATCAAACACTATACCACCATTTAATTTGGGATTTATACTTATTTTGTTACCATCTTTAATTAACCCATTATCCGCAAATATTTGGCCTGCTGATGTAAATTTTGTAAAAAGAATTTCTGTAGTATCAATTACAATAGAAGAATTATTGCTACATACAAAACTTGTGTTAGCATTTAAATCGCCGTTTTCAACAAATACAAAGCTACCTTTTATAGCAGTATTTGAATCAAAATCTGATGCTCTTAACCAACTACCACTTTTAGATAAGTATATACCATTTTCAATTTTATTACTTTGATCTTTAACAAGAACTCTATCATTTTCAATAATTAATACTCCATCTATTAAGAATAAACCTGACAAAGTAATATTGCTTATTGTAGCTACTCTAACAGAATTTTTAAAGACTAAACCCGAAGAAATACCATTCGCATAATCAATAGTAGCGTAATTAGTCAAATCCACGTTTTGACCACTTATTATACCATATTCATTAATTAATATACTATTGTTATCCACCATTATTGCTCCAAATGTAGTAGATGTTGCAAGTGGTAATATAGCTGGTTTAATAATATCTGAAGAATCAAATATTTTATTATTTAAATTAGTTATTTTATTATCTAAAATATTACTGCTGTTATTAGTATCTATAATTAAAGTATTCAAATTATTATTAGTAGATATTAAATCATTATCTAAATTATTAATTTGAGTTGTTAATGTTGAATTTAAATTATTAATATAATTACTTGTATTAACATCAAGATTACTTGAGTATAAAAATAAAATATTACTCGTATATGTTAAACTACTTGTAATATTATTTGAAATTATATTGCTTGTTGTTAATATATAATCATTTATCTCTCCAATAATATCAACATTATTTTTAATTATATCTCCGCTTAATATGATATTTTTACTAACATTAATATTTCCATTTTCCTCTAATGTTAATACGTTACTTGTAATATTATTTAAAGACCTTTTAATACAAAACATAGAATTTGAATTAGATAATCTCCAATTTGTTAAAGAGTTCTCTCCAAAATTTCCTATACCATTTATGAATTCAATATTTGTAGTACTTTCTTCATTATTTCTATTATCTTGTAATATAATAGTAGCATTATTTTGAACTAAATGTAATAACTCTTGAGGATTAGTTGTACCATAACCTACATTTAATATAGTCATTATTTAGTTTCCTCTATCTATATAATTAATATTTATATTTAATAAAAAAAATTCGCAAAAAATTATAATTTACTTTTTAATTCGTTTATTTCTTTTTGTTGTTTATTAACTATTGATGTCAATTCTTGAATAGATTTTGTTAATAAAGGTATTATAGACACATAATCAATACTATACATTTCATTATTATTATCAGGTTTATTAACTACGTCGGGGAATATTTCTTCAATTTCTTGAGCTATAAAACCGAATTTTTTATAATTATCATCATTGGTTGTATATGATATAGGTGATACTTTATTAATTAAATATAATGTATCGTCTATTAATTCTATATTTCTTTTAAAACGTTTATCACTAGTTTGAAATAGTGAATTACATTTAATATTTCCATCTACATGTAGTTTATATGGGCTATCAGTTGATGGTTTTAATCCTATACCAACATTTGTACCTGTTATTGCTATTACAGAACCACTTGGAGGAGGTACATAAGGGACGCCGTCATTCCATATTTCTGTAGCCGACCAACTGGAAGAGGGTTTCGGATAATTATCATCATTAGATTCAGCTGATTTATTTAAATATAATTTACCCGCAGTACCATCAAGACGTGATTTCCAATAAATCGTATAATATACATTTTCTGTCGTTTCTGGATTGTCTTCGTAAGAACCCGTAACATTAGTGATTGAATGTGAATATATACTTGAATCGGCACCTAAATTATGAGAGATCCAGCAAGAAGTTCCATTATTATTACCCGTTCCATTTGCTCCCGTTATTTCTTGCCAACTTCCTGTACCAATTTTTCTATATAATTTAAGCCCCCACCATCTTGAATCGTGTAAATAATCCATACCGATATGACATACTAAATTTAATAAAATTTTTGAAGTAATATGAGAAGGTTTAATTTTAATAACAAATCCAGATGTTAAATCGTTATCAATGGCAACCCAATCTGTGTCGGCTTCATTTTTTGTTCGCGTCTCTGTATATGTTAAATGTTTTGTTTGTAAAGCCATACCAGCTGGAAATTCAATTTTAAAAGGTGTTCCATTGATATTAAAACCAGAGGCATTAATTTCACCATTAATATCCATTTTAAATGTAGGATCGCCAATACCTATACCGACATCACCTTCTTTTGTAATAATCATATTCATATTGCTGTTTGTGAAAAATCTTAATTCGTCATTATTAATTCCCGGAACATTTTCAGCACTAATATAAGTATCGCCATTTACATCACGAACACCTCCCAAAGTACCCCAATTATTACCCGTACCAAATCCTTCAAATTGATCTGTAGTAGTATTATATCGCAATAATCCTTTTACGGCATTTGAAGGTCGCTGTATTTCAGTACCAACAGGTATTTTAATACCATCTGCGCTATTAATATCAAAAGTAAATAGAGGCGTGTGATTATTAACACCTATCTTTCCTTCTTTTGTAATAATCATATTCATATTGCTATTTGTAAAAAATTTTAGTTCGTCATTATTAATTCCTGGAACATTTTCGGCACTAATATAAGTATCACCATTTACATCACGAACACCCCCCAAAGTACCCCAGTTATTACCTGTACCAAATCCTTCAAATTGATCTGTAGTAGTATTATATCGCAATAATCCTTTTACAGCATTTATGGGTCTCTGTATTTGTGTACCAACAGGTATTTTAATACCATCTGCGCTATTAATATCAAAGGTAAATAGAGGCGTGTGATTATTAACACCTATCCTTCCTTCTTTTGTAATAATCATATTCATATTGCTGTTTGTGAAAAATCTTAGTTCGTCATTATTAATTCCCGGAACATTTTCGGCACTAATATAAGTATCGCCATTTACATCGCGAACACCTCCCAAAGTACCCCAGTTATTACCTGTACCAAATCCTTCAAATTGATCTGTAGTAGTATTATATCGCAATAATCCTTTTACAGCATTTGAGGGTCTCTGTACTTGTGTACCAACAGGTATTTTAATACCATCTGTTTCATTAATATCAAAGGTAAATAGAGGCGTGTGATTATTAACACCTATCCTTCCTTCTTTTGTAATAATCATATTCATATTGCTGTTTGTGAAAAATCTTAGTTCGTCATTATTAATTCCCGGAACATTTTCGGCACTAATATAAGTATCGCCATTTACATCGCGAACACCTCCCAAAGTACCCCATTTATTACCTGTACCAAATCCTTCAAATTGATCTGTAGTAGTATTATATCGCAATAATCCTTTTACGGCATTTGAGGGTCTCTGTACTTGTGTTCCAACAGGTATTTTAATACCATCCGTTTCATTAATATCTATAGAAAAATATGGATCATAATTATTAATACCAATTTTATTAGCAACATGAATGCTATTTTTTGCTAATATAGAACCATCAATTGATATTTTATAGTTTTCATATATATCACCCCCGATTGATGTATTACCATTATTACCATCAATCTTAAAACATTCTGTAATAATATTATTACAACCACTTGATATTATATAATTATTATTACTATTAGATATTTTCCATCCACATAAATAATTGTTTTTAAAATCATTGCTTAAACCATTGATTAATTCAAATGAAGATAAGTTTTCATTATTTGTTCTGTTATCTTTAATTTTTAATGAATTATTAATATTTAAATAACCATTAATAGATAAATCACCATTATAATAATCATCGATTATAAACTTTTTATGCGAAGTTTCTAATTCAGCGATATCATCTGTATATAATTGTGTTATACGATTTGATACATTATTAATAGTATCAACTATTGTATTACTCGAATTATCTATTTTTTCATTTATAATATTAGTAATAATATTGCTTGTAATAGTTATGTAGTTACATGTATCAAGTATATGATTTGTAGCAATATCAAAATTATTATTAATTTTAATATTTAATACATTGCTCGCATTTGCCACATAATTACATGTATCTTGGATTATGTCGCGTCCATTAATAGTATATATAAAATTTTCACCACCAGTTTCAATATTAACATTACCATTAATATCAAGTTTAAAACTGCTCGGATTTGTTACACCTATTCCAACATTACCATCATTTGTTATAATAAATACTTGATCGTTAATATTAGAAATGTTTAAGATACTATTATTTAAATCATTCTGTGATATGCTTAAAGCGACGCCATCAGTCGTATTGGTAATATCAAGCTTATCATTTATAAACACGTCAGTATTAAGAATAGTAGTACTACCATCTACTTGTAAATTAGTATCAACAACAAGAGAACCTGAAACACTCAAATTATTATTATATATGTGATTAACTATAAACTTATTACTTGAATTGGCTTCTTCTGTTATAACATCAGTTACAAGGTCAGTAATTCTTGTAGAAATAAGATTACTCGCTAGTGTAACATAATTACAAGTGTCTTGGATTATGTCGCGTCCATCAATGGTATATATATAATTTTCTCCTCCTGTTTCAATATTAACATTGCCATTAATATCAAGTTTAAAACTGCTGGGGTTAGTAACACCTATGCCGACATTTCCGTTATTTGTTATAATAAATACTTGATCGTTAATATTAGAAATGTTTAAGATACTATCATTAATATTTGTTTGTGTTAAATTAAAAGCTACACCGCCACCATTATTAGTTATAGATAATTGCTCTGTAGTATAAACATCTGTATTAAGATAAGTAGTGCTACCTGAAACAATTAAATTATTATCAATAGTCAATGAACCTGAAACGCGCAAATCATTATTATATATGTGATTAACTATAAACTTATTACTTGAATTAGCTTCTTCTGTTATAACATCGGTTACAAGGTCTGTAATTCTCGTAGAAATAACATTGCTTGTATGCGTAACATAATTACAAGTATCTTGGATTATGTCGCGTCCATCAATAGTATATATATAATTCTCTCCTCCGGTTTCAATATTAACATTACCATTAATATCAAGTTTAAAACTGCTTGGGTTAGTAACACCAATTCCTACATTACCATCATTTGTTATAATAAATACTTGATCGTTAAAATTAGAAATATTCAAGATACTATTATTTAAATCATTCTGTGATATGCTTACTGCGACACCATCAGTCGTATTGGTAATATCAAGCTTATCATTTATAAACACGTCAGTATTAAGAATAGTAGTATTACCATCTACTTGTAAATTAGTATCAACATTTAGAGAACCGGTTACATTTAGATTATAGTCATATTTATGATTAACTATAAACTTATTACTTGAATTAGCTTCTTCTGTTATAACATCGGTTACAAGGTCTGTAATTCTCGTAGAAATAACATTGCTTGTATGTGTAACATAATTACAAGTATCTTGAATTATGTCGCGTCCATCAATGGTATATATATAATTCTCTCCTCCGGTTTCAATATTAACATTGCCATTAATATCAAGTTTAAAACTGCTGGGGTTAGTAACACCTATTCCAACATTACCATCATTTGTTATAATAAATACTTGATCGTTAATATTAGAAATGTTTAAGATACTATTATTTAAATCATTCTGTGATATGCTTAAAGCGACGCCATCAGTCGTATTGGTAATATCAAGCTTGTCGTTTATAAACACGTCAGTATTAAGAATAGTAGTATTACCATCTACTTGTAAATTAGTATCAACATTAAGAGAACCTGTTACATTTAGATTATAGTCATATTTATGATTAACTATAAACTTATTACTTGAATTAGCTTCCTCTGTTATAACATCAGTTACAAGGTCTGTAATTCTCGTAGAAATAACATTGCTTGTATGCGTAACATAATTACAAGTATCTTGAATTATGTCGCGTCCATCAATAGTATATATATAATTCTCTCCTCCGGTTTCAATATTAACATTGCCATTAATATCAAGTTTAAAACTGCTGGGGTTAGTTACACCGATTCCTACATTACCATTATTTTTTATAATAAATACTTGATCGTTAATATTTGAAATGTTTAAGATACTATTATTCAAATCATTTTGCGTTATGCTTACAGCTACTCCATCAGTCGTATTGGTAATATCAAGCTTGTCGTTTATAAACACGTCAGTATTAAGAATAGTAGTATTGCCATCTACTTGTAAATTAGTATCAACATTAAGAGAACCTGTTACATTTAGATTATAGTCATATTTATGATTAACTATAAACTTATTACTTGAATTAGCTTCCTCTGTTATAACATCAGTTACAAGGTCTGTAATTCTCGTAGAAATAACATTGCTCGTGAGTGTAACATAATTACACGTTTCTTGTATTATGTCACGTCCATCAATAGTATATATATAATTCTCTCCACCGGTTTCAATATTAACATTGCCATTAATATCAAGTTTAAAACTGCTAGGGTTAGTAACACCAATTCCTACATTGCCATTATTTGTTATAATAAATACTTGATCGTTAATATTTGAAATATTCAAGATACTATTATTCAAATCATTTTGCGTTATGCTTACAGCTACTCCATCAGTCGTATTGGTAATATCAAGCTTGTCATTTATAAACACGTCAGTATTAAGAATAGTAGTATTGCCATCTACTTGTAAATTAGTATCAACATTAAGAGATCCGGTTACATTTAGATTATAGTCATATTTATGATTAACTATAAACTTATTACTTGAATTAGCTTCTTCTGTTATAACATCAGTTACAAGGTCTGTAATTCTCGTAGAAATAACATTGCTTGTATCTAAAATATAGTTACAAGTATCTCTAATAATATCTCTACCTTCAACCCTTAATATACCATTGGAAGTATCAATATCCCCATATAAATCTAATTTATATATAGTATTTTCATCAATATTTTTATGTAATACCATAACATCAGTTGTATCGGCGTAAGTGTAATCTTTTACATAAAAAAACTTAAAATTATCATAATTACAACTTGAATATGAATTAATTTCAAGACCATTAGAACCCAAAGAATTAAAATGAATATTACTAGAATTTATTTCATATTCTTTGTAATAATTCTTATTTAAAATTTCTATTAAATCGTTGCCATTTGCGTCAAATATTTTGCCATCAAACCTAATATTACCACGCATATCTAAACCTCCTTGTAAATAAGCATTACCATCTTTATCAATTTTAAGAGGAGTCCAATTTTCATTAGTTGTGCTATCTAAATATTTAACTTCAAATACACCATCATAACTATATATTTCATGTCCTGATAATTTATTTAATTCTTTAATTTCGTTAGCAATTATTATATGTGGTTTAAAATTAGTATAATTATAATTTTTGATACGTAATGTATAATCATCATTTTGATTAGGAGCAGGAATATAATAATAATCGTCAAAATTTAAAGTGTTAGTAAAAGCAGTATTATATATTTCAAAAGTATCATTGACAGAATAATTTGTATTAATTAATTCCAATGACATATCGCGAATTATGCTATTAACATTATTATTAAATACAAAGTTACATGTAGATAATGTAATGTTAGAAATATTATCAATTAATGATATATCATAGCTATAGTCAATATAATTATTTTCAATCTCACTATTTTTAAAAATATCAGGTAATAAATTAGATGTAGTATATAATATATTATTATGTCGCTCGGCAATAAAATCACCATTATAGTTAATATTTGAATTCACTCTGATAATATTTGAGCTGTAGGTATTTAAATATATATTTGTATATACGCCGTTATTAATTAATTTTTTATTATCATATTCTGTATGCATATATTCATTATAATAAGTATTACTATCAAATGGTAGTAAATATATATATAATTCATTTTTAATATTTATTATATTACTATCATTAATAATATTTGAAGTATAATTATAATTATAAACAAAATTACAACTAACGTCATCGGGTAAATAAAGAAAATTGCTATAATTGTATGTAAAAGAATAATTGGAAGATATATTATCAATAAAAGCTAGGTTATTGCTAAAATTCTTGCTAATAATTATGTCAGTTTTTTTCAAGTCATTTGCGTATAATATATTATTGTCATAACTTATGTCAGGTATTATATTTATATTACATGTATCTGTATTAAAGTTAAAAATACAATTCGTAATATTATCATCATAGGTATTTGTATCAAAATTTTTCAAATTATAGTTATTAAAATAAAACTCGATATTTGAAGAATTATATTCGGTCAATATGTTTGAATGATAAGTTATAAAGGTTAGATTTTTAGAAGCTAGAACTATTGAATTGAATAAATAGTCATCGCTATTAGCATCATCTTGATTAATTATATTTAAACTATTATCTAGATACGGATATGATGTAACATTATATTTATAAGAAGCTTCGTATTTTTTATCATCATTGGTCCAGCTATTATTATTTATAAAAATACCTATATCTGTAGATTTTATATTAACTAAACTATCGTATAAATAATTAGCAGTGTAGCGATTAGTAATTGACACACCTGATATATTATGATCGCTTTTAATAACCATAGTTTCATTTAATATATCTTCGTTGAAACCGAAGCGTGCACCTTTTCTAATATTAACGCCGTCAAAAGCATCAATAGTTAAAACATTGGATGAAATAAATTCATTGAAATATGAATTATTGGCTACAGAAATATTAAATTTATAATTGTTATCAAAGCTGCCGCCTGATATAGTATGATACATATTATTTGTCGCACCTGTATATAATAAATTAATGGCTGGAGCATAATTATTATTTGTTATTTGAATACCATATTTATTAATATCGTCGATATGTAATGTAACATTGCTATTATTATTAATGTTATTACCTATACCTATATGTGTAGAAGAGCCTAATAAATTACCATTATCATCAATAGAATTTTTATAATTATAAAAATTTCTATAATATCCGTCATTATAATAACTCATACTAAAATTGGTTTCTATATTGTCATCACTTCTTAGTTCAAACATCACCATTTTATTAACATTATTAATCATTTCATAATTATCATCTGTTATACTAAAATTTGAGTTATATATTCCCAATTCTATTTTAGCAGAATTATTAGTAATATTATTATCAGCATATGTAATAAATTTAGCAACCGAATAATTTGAGTTATCTTGTTTAACAATAATAGGAATAGCGTTCTTATCTATTGAGTCTACTATAACACTATTATTTGGAGTTAATAATATATTATTACCATTGTATTTGATGTCATTATTTTCAATATCATTGTTAGTATTATTATTATTATTATTAACAGGATTATTAATAGTAGTAATATATTGAGTAATTTTTGTTAAATTTGATAAGTTTGATAATCTAAAATTATAATTAGATCCAAAATTATCTATAATATTAATATTTCCATGAACATTAAGATCGCCGTAAATTGACATAGCGGATTTATCATCATAGTTAATTTCGGGATTGTTAACATCTATATGATAATTTGAAGTAATAGCATCATAATAAAATGACATACCATATGTCTTGGGCTTAACGGCTTTATCAATATAACCAATTTGTAGAGGACCAATTCTTTGAACATTTCTTGAATTTAAATCATTATATGTGTGATTTTTATAAATAAACCATCTTTCGGCATTTCTATCATTATTTAAATATCTATCATATTCACAAATATCAATACCGCTATAATCGGCGTTATTATTAGCACCACCACCTCTAACACCTCTATATATTCTAATTACCGAAAAATTGTTATCATTAGTTGTATTATTTCTTATTTGTAGAGGAACATTGACATCTTCACCATTCCAACCTAATGCTATTTTTTTATTAGTATAAAAAGCTTCATTTGTATTAGTTTTTTGTAATGTTTCTATTTCATTATTATTTTGGTAGTATTTATCAGAATTAATACCTCCTTTAACGTTGAAACCTTTCATATTCGTAGCATAAGATGTTAGATTATTGTAATTGACACAAAACTTGTCAGTTTTACTATCATATAAGTTAAAAAAATTCTTTTGTTGATAAAGAAATGAGCTAGTTCTATACATTTCATTGTTGATTGTTAAATGATAACTATTTGCGGCTATTTTCCCTTCAATATCTAATTCATATCCAACGCGCGCGGCATATTTATTTATAGCAACACGTTTACTATTTAATGATAATGTAGGAGGTGTATTTCTAATATTCGGCAAATAATAATTACTTGTAATTTCTGACATATCCGTTGATGGATAAAAATATATGTTATTGTTTTTTTCAGGTACCTTGTTAGTATTAATGATTAAACTATTATCGCCATAATCTAATCTGGATAATCTTCCAATATTAGCAATATAATCTTTATTTTCTATAGTATTTTTCATAGTTATATCAAAATTGTTGCTCGTTTCTGTAGTATCTTTTATAATGTTTAGAATACCATCAAATCCATCAGTTGGACGGAGACCGATACCCATTTTTTTAGGAAAATTAATATTACAATTCGCATCCAAAGAAGCAATATTACTATGAACATATACGAAAAAATAGTTAGATCCATCTTCGCTTTTACTATATGTACCATATCCTGTAAAAGGGTCATTTATATCAATCGGTGTAATTCTCTTGTTGCCAATATAAATATCATTGTTAATATTTAATTTATTTATTGTTATATTTTCAACATTATTAAAATTAACATCATTATCAAAATTTACATGTCCGCTAAAGCTGGCATTTTCATTTACAAGCAAGGATTTAGTATTTACAATATTAGCAACATTTAAATTACCGGTTACATCAATAAGATTAGTATTTATCTTGTTTTTTATGCTAATATTATTGAAAGTATAATTATTGCCTAAAAAATCCCCTTCTTTTATTTGAGTACTATTTATTACACTTATCCCTGAACTTCTGATATATATTTCATCTAAATGTTTTTGCGTATTAGTATAATAATCGTACATTAATATATCATTAAAAGATGCTATTCCATTTACTTCTAATCTTGTTTCTTCGCTATTAATTTCGTCGCTAAAAATTATTCCGTCATATAATGATTTGCGAGTAAATGTTTTTTTTGTAGTTTTATTGATACCTACGGCAACATTATTATTAGAGTCTATTGCCAATGCTGGAAAATCCTCTTTATTTATATATTGAGGCAATGATTGTTGATCATATAATTTATTTATATCTGATGAATTTTTGCTGACATGAAATTCTAATGGCATACCCCTTGTTGTAGATATTATAGCGGGTGATATATTGGAGCCTCCGATAATACCCATCGAAAACTTACAAGGCTCGTCTTCATTATTTACATCATTTCTAATAGATATATGAAGACTATCGGCTTTATTGTTAGCATTAGAAACAATATTTAAAGGATGAGTATTTATATATGTATCAACGTATCCGCCTAAAGTTAAAAAGGAAGGTGAATAAACATTTTTAATATTATAATTAAAATTATAAACATCTTCGTAACTTGTGTCAATACCAGCTTGAAAGGGTTGATTGGCAGATATTTTATTAGCACTTATAATAAATTCTCTAATTAAACTACTTGTTAAAGGATCCGTATTATTAATTACTATATTATTTAATTCTAGACCATTTGCTTTTATAATACCACTACAATAAATATTATTATCAACAAATAGCGAAGTTTGAGAATCTAAAAAATTAGAACTTGCGCTCCGCGAAGTATTAACAGCGACACCTTCAGAATTTACTATAAAGTTCCATTTAGTATTATTTTGCGAGGTTTCTTGAGGATAATAGGTTTTTTCACCAACAACTAAATATTCATTCTTATTTAAATCAAGACCATCAAGATTTATGGCGTTCCCATCATTATCTAATTGAAATCCTATACCAACCGAGTTAAGTTGTATAGTTGGTTCTATACCTCCTGTATCATTATAACTCATTTATATGTTATTCTATTTAAAAGAAATATACTATTAATATTTATATATAAATATTAATGTATAAAAGAAAAAATGATAATATATAATTATAAAATATAATAAACCATGAAAAGAATTGAAAATATCCATAATAAAACAAAGGATATTGATAGTGAAAATTTACCATATAATAATAAAAACATTTTACTTCAACCCGATGATTTAAGAAGATTATTAGATAATAATGGATTAAAAGGTATAGAGTTTAAAAATATCAATTTATATCGTGTAGCTTTTGTTCACAAATCGTATTGTACTATGAAAAATACTGATTTTGAAAAAAGTAATATTAATTGCCCCGAAGATTGCTTGCCACTCCAAGATGTTTCTTATGAAAGATTAGAATTTTTAGGAGATTCATTGCTTGGAATGATAGTTGCGAGCTATTTATATAATAGATTTCCAGATCAAAGTGAAGGTTTCTTATCTAAAATAAGAACTAAAATTGTAAACGGAAAAATGTTAGGTTATTTATCAGATAAAATAGGTTTTCCAAAATATGCTATAATATCTAAACAGGTAGAAGAATCAAATGGGAGAACTAATTATAAGATTATGGAGGATATATTTGAAGCTTTTATAGGCGCCGTTTATACAGACTTTCAAACGGAAGAAGATGAAGTTTCTTTGCCTAAAAATATTAAAATTTCACCTTATTCTGGAGCAGGGTATTTCATAGTTGAATCATGGATAATATATATTATAGAAAATTATATAGATTTTAGTGAATTAATTAGAATTAAGAATAATTATAAAGATATGCTAGTATCTTATATGCAGCATTATTTACAAGATATGCCACAATTTAAGGAATTAGCAGTTAATATAAAAGATAATAATAGATTATTTACGTATTGTGTAAAAGACAGGAATGGAACTATTATAGCTACGTCAACGGGCAAAAATAAAAAAGAAGCTGAAAACAATTCTGCTCTCGAAGCATTAAAATATTATAATGTAAATGTAAATGAATATAGTTCTAATATATAAGTAAAATAATATTAATTATATCAATAACTGATATGGGAGATTTAAATATTACACATTTAGTTATATCGGGAGGTGGAATGAGAGGTGCTGTATATATAGGTGCTTTAAGATATTTATATTTAGAAAATTTACATAAAAACATTACACATATTTCAGGAACTTCTATTGGCGCATTTATTGGATTAGCTATAGCATTTAAATTAGATATAGAAGATATAGAGGATATTGTTAAGACTTCTATTAATGACAACAAATTATGTAATATTCCTTATAAAAATTGTATAAAAATAATTACAGAATGTGGATTAACAAATATAGATTTATTGACTAATCATATGAAAAACAAGATTGAAAAAAAATATAAGAATCTAGATGAAAAAATTACTTTTACATATTTAGCCAAACGTTTCGGTGTAAACTATTATGTTTCGACGACAAATATATATACATGTAAAAACAAAATTTTTTGCTTAGAGGATACACCAGATGTTTGTGTTTTTAAAGCTTGTTCGGCATCAATGTCAATACCTCTACTTTTTAAACCTACAAAAATTGGCGATGATTATTATTATGATGGTGGATTAACTAATAATTTGCCAATTAATATATTCAAAAATGTACCTTATGATAATATATTAGGACTTTTAATACATAAAAGTTATCATAAAAAATGCGATGATATTAATATCCCTAAGCCTAAGATTAGTGTATTATATTTATTAAAACAATTGATAAATATATATGAGCAAAAACGTGTTAAAATAGTGATGGAAGACCATATAGATGATGATAATATAGATTATTATTATATTCCAGATAATTATCCTGATATAAAATTAATGAATTTTGAATTTAAAAATAAGGGAATAATAATGACACTTACAGATGATGTTCTAAATAATTTTATATATTCGGGATTTGAAAGTATGTCAAAATATATAGAAAAACGAAGAAATAAAATGATTAATGATACAAATAAACTCATAGAAGCAAGCAAAAATAATTAATTATATTTTATGCTTATTTATTATAAAAGGGTTATTTTTATTTATTATTTTTGCGTTGATAGGTTTTTTATTAGAAAATATTTCGCTGTTATTTTCAATAAAATATGGTAAAATGTATTTATTTATTACGTCTTCGTAGTTAATATTTTCACGCATATTATACAATAATGATATAAATTTTTTAGCATATAATGATACTTCAACTGATATCTGCTCTTTTTTATTCCATACATCATTGTGATTAATGAAAAAACTCTTATTTAAAAAAGCGTGATATATTCTATAATAGTCTTTGAATAGGGTTAGATTATATTTTTTACTATAATTATGTTTTTTTGATAAACCAAAATCATATATTAATATATTATACTCGCAACTTTTTAAATAGTAGTCATTATTATATATTTTGTAATGATAATATCCTACATCATTAACGCGATGATATAAAAAATTACCATAATGACAATCTCTGTGTATATATCCTATGTTATGAAAAGTAAGTATTGATAACATAACTTGAATAAAAATATTATATACAAGTTTATTATTTTCAACAACATTTTTAATAGTAAATAATTGTTTAAGATCTCCATGTGCTAATTCATTTAAAATAATGTGATATTTATTATTATTTATTTTAGTAGGCAAATTATCTTTAATCTTATTACAACTAATAACTTTGTAAGTTAGTAGAAAATGTTTAGTAAGTTTCTTTAATAGTAGTTTTTTTGTAATAGCTAAATTTAATTTTATCTCATTTAAATTAGCTTTATTAGATATAAGTATTTTTGAAACTATTGGATAAGTCCCTATGACATTTTTAATTTTTGTTATATATATAACCCCATAAGAACTTTCAGTACCTATAACTTTAATTAAATTAATTTTGTCAGCAATAGTATAACCGCTATATTTATTATCAAACTTTTTATTTTCAAGACATTTATTATTAGATATATGTAATAATTTTTTATAAATATAATTATAATATAAAATTCTTTTTTCAATATTATATTTGTTATTTATATAATCATCTATATTATTATTAAATATTGTTTGAGATTTATTATTTTCCGATATAACTATATTATTTGTATAAAAATTTTCATTATCAATAATTAATTCTTTACCTCCAAAGAAAAAAATATTATTATTAATCATATATTTTCTATTATATTAATAATATAATATAATAGACTTTATGGAACCATATGTATTCATAATAGATTTGGATGGTACGATAATAGGAGATTGTAGTTATCAATGTGATATCTATAATATACAAAATATAATGAAGAATAAAATAAAAATATTTAGAACAGAGAAAGCAAAATGCGAGACAATATTAAAAAATAGTTATAATAAGAAATCTCTGTTAATAAGACCTTATTTTAATGTTTTCATGACTATGATAAAGAAAATATATCCACATAGCTATATTTTTGTTTATACTGCTTCTGAAAAAGAATGGGCTATTAAAGAAATAAATATTATAGAAAAGGAAAATAATATTAAATTTAATAGACCAATATTTACAAGAGATAATTGTATACTAGATAAGGATGGTAACATTAAAAAATCAGTTGAAAAAATAATGCCTATGATTAAAAAAACTATGAAAGTTAATAAAAATCACGATATATCGAAGCGTCTATTGATAATAGACAATAATCCAACATTTATAGATTATCATAACAATTTTTTGCTATGCCCTTCATATAACTATATTAAGTTTAATAATTTATGGGATGGACTATCTGAAAATTATTTAAAATGTAGTGATTTAAAAAAGTTTATAAAAAAATTGACGGAGGCGCGAAAAATGCATAATATTCCACATACATATAATCAAGAAAAGCAAGAGAAAATATATAAATGGTTGTATAAAAAACATAAAAATATTAATAAATATAATTCCAGTTATATTAATGATACATTTTGGAGGGATATTATTATATTAATTAAATATAATAATGTAAAAGAGTTTAATAAAAATATAATATCGCATATGGTAAAAAGTATAAAGGTTTAAATAGAAGATATTAATAATATAATAAATATGATATATGTAAGTTTTGACATAGGTGTTAAAAATCTCGCACTCTGTATATTGAGAAAAACAGATAAGTTGGAAATAATAGATTGGCGTATCATTACATTAGCTGATACTAAGAAGGAAATTAAAGGAATTGAAGACATATCTACACGCATTTATAATGAGATGGATATTATAATAGGATTTTTAAAGGAGAATAATATTAATATAGTGAATTATGTTTTAATAGAAAATCAGCCTTCAAATTTAAATGGTATTATGAAAACTATACAGCATATTATATATAATTATTTTAGTTTATTAAAACATTGGGATGGCATAGTTGAGAATGTGGTACTTGTTAATGCTTCTTTAAAAATGAAAACGCACGATTTTGTATCACATATTGATAAAAATATAGAGGAAGAAAAAAAAAATACTAAAAATTTTAAAAGAGGTAAATATATATTAAATAAAAAATTAAGTATTGAGATATGCGAATACTATATTAAAAATAGTGAGAGATTATTAGATATATTTAGTAAAAATAAAAAAAAAGACGACCTAAGCGATTCGTGTTTACAGGCGGTATCTTATATTAGAACAAATATTAAAGGCGAATCATTAGAAAATTATAATTGCTTATATTAAAATGAATATTCTTTTGATTTCTATGTATAGCAATGATTGGAATTGGAAAAAACAACATTTGCTATATAAAAAAGCAATAGGTAAAAATGCCAAATTATATATTAAACGATATCATGACACAGGAGGTATTAAAAAAATACTGGAAAATAAAAATATATCAGGGATTATAGTAAGTGGTTCGGATTTTTTTATATTAAAAAAAGCATCACCAAAAGTTCCCGATATAATATTTAAATACAATATACCAATACTCGCTATATGTTATGGGCTACAATATTTGGCTATTAAAAATAGTAAAAGAGCTAATATAAATAGTTTTAAACATGGCATGAAAAAATATGTTAAAAAAGTTAAAATAACATATCCTTTTAAAGTTAAAAGATTGGATTATGTTTATTATCATCAAGATTATGTAATAAATATAAATAAAAAGTACAAAATTATAAAGAAACTAAATGAAAAGATAGTTATGATATATAATGAGAAAAAGAGAATACTAGGGATGCAATTTCATCCCGAATATATTTATAAAACAGGAAGGGTATTTTTTAAGAAATGGTTTGAATTTATAGCAAGAAAATAATATGCGCGTATTATATTTATTATATAAATTATTGTAAATATATAAACATTTGATTATCAATAAATATATAATATGTCATTAATATCTAATTTAAATAATAAAAATGAAGATTTAATAGAATTGAACAAAGAAAGTTTTAAAAATTCTTTTAATTTTAATATACCGAGTAATAAAAATACATTTATAGATGATAATTTATTTAATAAAAAGAAGATAAGTGATGATGTTATATCTATGTCATCGCGTTCGTCGCGTTCATCAAAAATAAGTACAGCTTCAAATAGTAAATATGAAAAAGCAAAATATATGAATAATATTAAAAACATTTATAAAAATAAATTAAATCGCGATAGAGACATAGATGGTTCAACAAGTGGTAGCGATACTGGTTATAATAAAATTAATTCTAATAAAAAGCGTTCTTTTATAAATGATAATGTCAGTGTAGCAGGAAGTGACGCGAGTAACGCGAGTAACGCGAGTAACGGAAGTGACGCTAGCGGTGGAAGCGATGAAAGCGGCAGCAGCGATGGAAGCGATGAAAGCGGCAGCAGTGGTAGCAGCGGTGGAAGCGGTGGAAGTGACGCGAGTGGTAGCAGCAGAGGCAGTAGCGGTGATAGTAGAATAATTAAAAAAAAATATATGAGTCCTAAGGATATAATTAAAAATGAATTAAATGAAAAAAGAGAAATTATTTATCAATTGGATAGATTGGAATCAAAAGGTTATAAAATACCTTTTAAATTTAATATGAATTCTGATTTAGAAGAAATGAAATCAGAATATAGTAGAATTTTAAAGGAGAAAGAGCTTGATGGAAGTATTAGATTTCAGCAAAAAATGTTAATGGCTTTTGTATCGGGATCAGAATATATGAATACTCGTTATGACCCATTTTCTATTAAATTAGACGGATGGTCCGAACAAGTTAATGAGAATATTAATGATTACGATGATATTTTTGAAGAATTACATTATAAATATAAATCAACCGGTAAAAAGATGGCACCGGAATTAAGATTATTCATATCACTATCAGGAAGCGCATTTATGTTTCATTTAACAAGTAGAATGTTTAAAGACCAACCTTTGCCCGATATTGAGAATGTATTAAAATCGGATCCAGAATTAATGAAACAATTTCAAAATGCCGCGGCAAAACAATATATGATGGGAAATACAATACCTCAAAATGTAACAAATACCAGTCAATATGAAAATGTACAGCAAAAAAATACAGGAATGAGTGGAATGAGCGACAGCATGGGAATATTTGGAATGGTGAATAATTTATTTGGGTCACTTACGAGCGATATGACATCAAGACAGCCACAAAGTTATCAAAAACAGCCTATATCAAATAATCAAGCATATAATAATACTACAGAAGATATAGATAATATTATTAAAAATGTTCATAGTAAAATATCAGTAGAAGATGATTTTGATAATCGCATAGAAACATTATCTGTAAGTGACGAAGAAATAACTTCAATAATTGAAGATACTGCGGATATACATATATTAAAAAAGACTAACGCAAAACGAAACAAGGTAAATAATGATAATAAACGTACATTAAATATATAAAAAAAAAATATCAATTATAAATTAGTTCTTTTTGTTTTTTCTAAAATTGCTTATTTTAGTAGCGTTCTTTTTAACAAATCTACCAACGTCATTAACGGAATTAGCGATTCTGTTAGGGGTAGATTTAATGGTTCTTAAAGGATTGCGTATAGTATTTTCAACTTCATCTTCAAATACCTCTAATCTTTCTAAAAGGGAGCTTAATGTGCTAAGTAATATAGGGATGATTATTATAGTGAATAATAAGGTTAGGAATAAGAATAAAGATATCATAGTTCCAATGCCAATAACATCTCTAGACATATCCTCCGAACATTTGCATTTTTCATTGGTTAAATATCTTACATATTCAAAAGCATAATAAATATATACAACGAATAATAAGAAGAATATAAATGTAGCGATTGATACTAATTGTACGAATACGTTACCCATGCTCTTAGCGACACCTTTTAGCGAAATAAAGGCAGTTACAAAGAAATAGACTAAAGCTATTATAGTAAAGTTTTTGATGAATTCTTTGTTGGGATGTTCCGAACATTCACACCCGATATTTTCAAGCTTGTATAAATACGAATATATAATTATAAGTAATATAACAAATATCATTTGTATAATTAAACTTGTATAGAAAGACAAATTATTATCCGACTCCTTCATATTATATTTTGCGTTTCTTACTCTATATTATAATATAGAAATTATTTATTTTCTAAATCCAAAATATTATAAATAATAAATTTAGTAGAATTATTAAAATTATTAATATCAATATTTTTTATATTATTAATAATATTAATATTTTTATGGGTACTTAGTATTAAAAATACCTGTTCTAAAAATATATCTAAAATATGTTTATATACTATGTTTTCTTTTATAATTTCAATTATATAGTTATAAATATCATTTAATAAAATATCTATGCTATCTAATTTAAATCTCAGCCATATTGTCGTTATATTCATAATATTTTTTTTCCATTTAATATATTCACAATATATATCATAGTCATCTTTTAAAAATAATATATTATTATCATATATATATGCTGGTGGTTTCCATTCTTTATTTTGAATATAACTATTCCATTTGGTATTTATTTTATTTTGTATAAATGTATTATCATAAAATGACAATATATTAGAATATAATATATTATCATTTAATAATATATAATCCCATATTATATCAAAAGTCTTATCATTGTCTTCGGCACCAATGATTTCAGTAATTTTATTGTAAATGTTATTTTTATTAACAATAGTTAATTTATTTAATAATCCTAATAGTTTTCTTTTTAATACAGAACTTTGCTCGAAGTCCGGTATAATAACGTGAACTTTATTTCGTTGTTGTAAATGTTTTTCTTTTTTAACAAAATTTTTTTTAACCCATATCATTTTAGGGTCATATAATGAATTAAAACAATTATAATTTTTTTCTAATTCATCAACCTTATTCTTAATATTTACAGGAATACTTTCAACATTTTTATACTTATCTAAAAAATATGAAAGTTCAATTTTAATAATATTATCATTCATTATAATTATTAATTATATAAATAATCTTATATAATTAAATTTACATAAGGCGATAATATATATATTAAAATACGAATGACGATATCAATAAGAGAATTGAGTAAAATAAATGAATTCGTTAGCGATATTGAAGAATTATATCAAACTGAATTAATTTACAGAATGATAATAGTTTACAATAAAAATTTAAATACATATATAGAATTTTTAAGAGATAACAATAATAGCGTATATGTTGTGAAAGATGAAGACGATGAAGTATGTGATTATTCCAAATTAGATTATAGGATTTTAATGGTTAAGGATACAAAATATAATAGTTTTATTAAAAATAATGTTAATTCATATTTTTATAATTATATATTATTTACTCCCTGTTGTAATAAAAATAATGTAGTAAATATTTAGGATGATAAAAAAATTTACTAAGACTAAGGTTAAAAGCAATAATTTGGTGATATATTTATTGTTTGCGATATTTATATTAATATTAATAGTATTATTTATAAATAATAAGAAATTATGTGAAAATTTTATTAACGATACCATTATGCCAAGTGAAAATACCAATAATAAAAAAAAGGTTATATATTACTATATGGAAGGTTGTGGATATTGTGATCAATTCAGTGGTTCGGGTGTATGGGAAAAATTAGATAATGATATAGGTAGCGTAAGTAATGTTGAATTTAAAAAAATAAATATTGCCGATAAAAAAGACGATATAAACAGGTATAATATAGCTGGTTTTCCATGTATAATAGCTACTGATAACAATGACAATAAGATATCGGAATATCAAGGTGATAGAAGCTATGAAAGTTTAAAAAAATATATATTTAGTTTTACTATGAGCTAAATATTAGATATATGTAATATAATAATATAAGATAATAATAAAGTATTGATATTATAAGATAATAATGGGGGGAGGTTTAATGCAATTGGTATTGAACGGACAAATGGACGAATATATAACTATTAATCCATGTATTAATTATTATAAATATGTTTATAGAAAACATACTAATTTTTCTATAGAAAAGAGGGTTAATGCCCCTATAAATAATGCGAATGGGGGATTTTATAAAAGTGTTAAAATGACATATAAAATTGAGAGGCACGGAGATTTATTGTCAAATATGTATTTATCATTTAGAATCCCTGATATATATTCTAATAATGAATTAAAATTTAGATGGGTGGAAAATTTAGGATTTAATTATATAAAAAGGGTAGAGTTGTTAATAGATGGTAAAACTATTGAAACATTATATAGTGATTGGTTGAATATATGGAATGAATTAACGAATAAAGATGGTGTAGAATATAATAAATTAATAGGGAATGTAAATGAATATATAGCACCATTTAGTTTTCAAGCGAAATATACATTAATAAATAATAAATTGTATAATATCAATTATCCGATAAGTAGTATTACGAGCAAAAATCCGAGTATAAAAGAGAGAGAGATACAAATACCATTGAATTTTTGGTTTACGCGAAACCCGTCATTAGCATTGCCATTATTAAAATTGGCAAATAACGAGATTACTCTTGATGTATACACGAATGATAGAGGTGTTGAAGGGTTATATAAAATATGGAGTAATAAGTTAAACTCATATGTAAGTAGTAGTTTTTATAACACATTACATAATGCGAATATTTCAATAGACACTTTTACTAAAACGAAAAACCACGATGTTAAGAATGAACTTCATTTAACATATGTTTTTTTGGATACTATTGAACGTAGCAAAATGTTGTTAGAAACAAATAGTTATGATTATGTTATAGATACTGTTAAATTTACTGAAAAAAATATTGATACTATCGCGGATGCGACGACAACATGTGATATTAATAATGCCAATAATCATATTAAGGAGATAGTATGGTTTATGCGTAGAAATGATATGGTTAGTAAATATAATAATTATTTAAACTATACTGCTTCGCCTTATTATTTAGAGAATATGGGCATATTATCAAGTGCTATTATAAATTGGACGAATACAGTTCGTGCAGAACATACTGCCGAATATTATAATAATATTCAACCATATTATCACCATACGAATGTACCTAGAACGGGAATATATTCATATTCATTTGCGTTGTTTCCAGAAAAGGTAAATACATCGGGATCATATAATAATTCACAAATAAAAACATCTATATTATTAAAACTGAATGATTATACTAATGATGATATATTTAATTTATATCAAAATGTAACTAAAAATATATTAGGAAATAATTATTTTTACGATGTTAAATATGAGGCAAACATTTATGTAAGAGAAATAAATATTTTAACAATAATAAATGGTAGTGCCCAGTTAAAATTTGTATAATTTTTTTATTCATTTAAAATAAGTATATCATATAATAAATGGATTTATTTGTATTAATAATTATAGTTATAGCAGGTTTCATAATTAAATATTTAATTGATGTTATAGTAAATATGGGGAAAGAGATAAAAGAAATAAAAGAGAAATGTATAAGTCCTGGTAAGGCGAAATCTTTTGACAATGATACAGATATGCCTGTTAAAAAATTAAGTAAGGATATTATTAATAATATCGCATACTTTAAGGATTATTTTTAAGAAATATATATAAATATATAACTTCTTATATACTTAACATAATAACAAAATAATATAAAATGGCAAGAAAAGCAAAAAACAGCGAAGATAAATCATTAGAATTGAAAAAAAAAAAGACTTTGATGAACACTATTGTTAAAGATATTACAAAGGTAGATAATGAAGATATAATTTTACAATTGCCTATCGCGGATATAAATAATGAAATAATTATTTGCGATAATGTTGAATTACCCAAACCTTATGAACCCGATTGTTACTATTTGAATGATTCAAATTTATATAATAATATTCAGGATAATAATTTAGAAAATATAGATGAAAACAACGAGTATATGCTTGAATATGGATATAATAAGAATATTTTTAAATGTAATAATAATTGCTATTGGTGTTGCCACCCCATAGAAGATAGAACATATGGGATGCCTTATAAATACAATGTTAAAAGTGATACGTATGTGTTATTTGGTAATTTTTGCTCTTTGGAATGTGCGAATGCTTATAATTTTTCTTCTCATTGTGGGAGTGATAAAGTATGGGAAATTAATAGCTTAATCCAAATGCTTAGTAAGCATTACGGATTTACAAAGCCAATAAGACCAGCCCCTTCAAGATTTTTATTAAATTTATTTAATGGTCCATTATCTATTGAAGAATTTCGCAAAAGTCATTTATCAAACGACAAAACGCATATTATAAATTTGCCACCAATGATAACTACAAATTATAATTACGAGGTTGTTAATACATCTTATATTAAAAATATAACGGATAATATAAATAATCAAGGGCAAAATGGAAAAAATGAATTAAACAATATCAATAAACATTTGGGAATCAAAATGTAAATAATGAAAATTTAATGTAGCGGAAAAATAAAAAATGATATAAGGGCTATAATTCTTATATATATTGCTATAATGTCCGAAATATATTTTTCAAAATATAGAATCTCAACTATTACATGTAACGCGAATATAGGAATAAATATTAATTTAGATTTAAATATATTATTCAATAATATTAAAATTAAAGAGGAATGTTTTGACGATAAAGAAGGTATTGTATGGATTCAATTTATGAAAGATGGAGAGGATATATCGCGTGGAACTTACCCTAAAAAAAGGAGAAAGAGTAAAAAAGATAAGGTAAAAAAAAACAGATTTGACAATCAAGTTACTATTATTTATATGTTTAATAATATTTATATTCCAAATGTCAAGATATTTAAGAATGGCAATATACAGCTTACGGGTATAAAAGATGTAACACATACTGAAATAATTGTAAATAATATTATAGAAAATATCAAGCATATCTATAAAAACGTATCATCTGATATAATAAATCCATTAAATAACATTGATGAATTAAAATATCAAAACTTTAAGATAAGGATGATTAATACTGATTTCAAGGTTTATACAGATCCCGAATTGACTAAAGGTTTTGATTTGAAAAGAAAGGAAATACATAAAATATTTATTAGCGATGAGTATAATAATAAATGTTCTTTTCAACCCGGTATTTATCAAGGTGTAAAATTAGAATACTTTTGGAATAAGCAAAGTAAAAAAAAGAATGGAATATGTTGTTGTCCCAATACTTGCTATGGAAAGGGAAGTGGTAATGCTATAGGTGATTGTAAAAAGGTCACTGGTGCTTTATTTGAAAGTGGTAGTATATTAATTACTGGCGGTATTAATTTTGAACAAGTTGATGAGACATATAAATATATATGCGATTTCTTAAAAAAACATAAGGAGAATATTAAAAAACCTCAACCTAAAATTTTATTAACATAGCAACTGAAATTATAGTTATCTTCAGTTTTATTATATTTTTGATATAATTGTGTATCTATTGTATTATTTCCGGGTCTATTATATGATGGTATATGATGACTTGCGTAAAATTGAGAACTATATGCTACTGCATCGGGTATTATAGAAGGTGCTTTATAACTATTACCCCAAGGTTTTTTGTCAAATAAAACGTCACCTGTATATAATCCGGCATTTTTAGGAGGAGGAGGGACTGGAACATTAGGTTTATAATCTAATTCTGTGTATTCTATATTATTTTTCATTATAATCTCTATTATTATATAGATATTAATTGGTAATATAAAAAACAGATATTTACATATTATTTATTTTTTAGGCTTATTGCCTAATGTTTTTAAGCAAGTCTCCCAATGTGATTATTTTTTCATATCCTTTATACGAAATGTTTGGATTTTTTCTATCATAATATCTATTTTCTATCATTCCTATTTTAGACCACCAAGATTTTCCATTTGAATTTTCACTAGCATCCGAATCAATAGCTAATATATCATAATCATTTAAAATGCGCTGTGTGTTGCTGTCAAATAAAATATATTTATCTCCTTTTTTACAATTTAGCAAATATATAGCAAAATTATTCAACAATACTTTAGATAACCCACGCCCTTGATATTCTTCGCATATGTCAACTTCCAACTGATATTGGTCATAAAAGTTCAAACTAAAATAGCCGATCAATTCTTCGCGACTATTATATAGTTCCGATGTCAGTTTAAAGCGTCCATCGTAATAAACTTTGGCAGTATAATTTTCCATTGCTTATAGTTCATTATAAATATATTAGTAATCAATTTTGCCAAAAAAGAGTACATAATTATAATTTATTTTTATTTTTACAATTTTTAAAGTTTTTATATTTTTTAACAATTATGTACTCTTTTAGATATATATTTATATAAAGATAATAATGTTTCAAATAAATAAATGAGTAGTAATAAAAAAAAACAAAAGACAAAAGACGAGCCATCTTTTATTAAAGATGGTATGGAAACAAAAGAAATACGAGATATAGTACAGGAAATCGTTTTGAATATCGAGGAGAATAAAAATAAAATGAAACACGAAGAAATAATTAGCAATTTAAAGAATACTATTAATAATATTGAATTTTTTGAAAAGAGGTATCCCATGCTGTATAAAATGGTAGTTCAAGAGGAAGGCTTTGATTATCAGAGTTTAGAATATTTTTTAAAAATGCGTGAAAATATAGTACAGAATAAAATGACAAGCGAAGATGCTTCTATAAAAGTAGGACAGGAATGGTTCGATAAGTTTTATAAAAAGTAAATTGATATAAGATTTAAAACCATATTAATATATATAATTATGAATTCGGAACCACAGATTATTAATTTCCCCAAAAATATTTCTGATATCATCAATGAAACATATAACATATATAATAGCATTGATGATGATAATAAAACTTACTCAAATTGTCTAATTATTGTATTAAAAAAATATCATCTGTGGCCGAATATCAAAGTTAAAAAGTTTAAAAATCGCAGCGATATTGTATTACTACATAATAATTATAAGATGGGTGGTATTTATGAATATAAAGAATTATATGAGCAATGCCGTAGTATTGTATTAGATTTCACGCAATCTTTTAATAATAATGTTGTAGTTACGTTTGCGAATTCTATTCCGGAAAGATCAGATATTGCTAATTATATGTCTAAATTGTATAATAATACAGATAAATGTTATGAAGCATATGATGGTACTATGATTACGATTTATAATCATGATGATAATTGGTATTTCGGAACATCAAGTTGTCCGGATGCGAATAGTTCGAAATTTTCCCATCCTACAAAAACACACGGGAATATGTTTGATGAAATTTTATATAAATATTTTGGAAAACTTTTAAATCAAGATGAGCTATCTCTATCACATAGCGAGGTATCTAAACTCCTAAGAAATAAGTTTACATCTTATTTAGACAAAAGCAAATCTTATGAGTTTATTATAATTCATCATGAAAATGTTCATATTATTGATTATACTAATGTATTGGGTGAAAAATATATGGAGATCGTCCATGTTAATACTAAAAATAGGCATTCAATGACAGAGGAAGATATCAGCAATGTAAAAATCAATGATTTTGTTGAATTAGGTGTTACTTATCCATTAGAATTTAGTGATATTAGTTCGGCATTAAATCATATTAATACAAACTCCTATAGTTATGGTCTTATTATTAAAAAATTAATTGATAATAATATTAAACTATATAAAGTATCAACAGATATTATTAATCATCGTGAAGAGACTGACCCGTGTCATCCCAATACATGGATTAATATTTTAAGCGTATATATGAAGAATAAACATAATTATACTATTAAAGACTATATTAATAACTATGTTCCACATTTAGTATTGCCAGTTGATAATAATGGTAGACAAATAGATCCTACATATTTAATCCATACTATTATTTCTACTATTAAAGACAGCTTATATAGCTATTATGTATCAACGACTACATATTATCCAAAATATGGTAGATATAAAATGAACAAAGATTTGGATAAACAATTCCCACCTATTATTCAATATCATTTGGCACAATTAAGAAATTTACAAGTAGTAACTTATAAAGAAAGGATGATTACATCTTCAAATGTATATTATTATCTATGTCAATGTAACGATGTTAAAAATATTAAAACATTGATTCAATTCTTTGCTTCTAACCCAGTTAATGAGATGCATCCACGAACATCTATGTGTTTTGCTATAATGAATAGCCTAATATCATAAAAAAATATATATGTTTAATAGAATATAAACACATATATGGATTATTTTTCAAATCAAGGATGGGTATATATAGTAATAAGTCTAATAGCCACAATAGTTGCGTTAACAGTTAATATTTATTTAATGGGTCCGGGATTATACCTATTTGGATATGTATTTTATATTTTAATAATTTTATTGACTGCTTATAATATTACTTGTTTAACAAAGGGTGAATGTTATATTTGGAGTTGGATAGTAGCAATATTATCAACATTACCAATGATATTGATAATAATAGTAGCAACCATTGCTGCGGTAAATAAAAAGTAATTTTATTTTTTTAAGTTATATAAATAGATATAATGAATCAAGTTAAAAATAGAGAAAATAGACTGGAACTTTTTTTAAAAAATATTAAGAGTAATATAGATATTATAAATAAAAATTATATATCTATAGAACAAAATAGAGGCAATAAACCCTTAGATTTTGATTATAATGTTAAATTATTAAAAAAATATATTAACGATACTATAAAAAATGAAAAGAAAATGCTTAGTAATATTAAAAAACAGCATTTATATTTAAAAAACAATAAATTAAATAAATTAAAAGAATTAGTAAGGGAATATAATGTTATATTAAGTGATACTAAAAAATTACATAGAATTATTAATAATTTAGGAGAAAAAATAGTGGTGAAAATAATAACAGCAAAACCTATAGTTACTATTACCGGTACCCATTTAACTAAAGATGAAAACCAAAATGAATATATGCTTAATTTATTAGAAAAATTAAAAAATAATGTAAATAAATTAAATCATTGAAAAATTGATATATAGAATATACATTTTTATTAATATATAAGTAAGTATAGAATGTTTAAAAACTACACCTTTGATATTAAAGACCCTTCAAATAATCATAGTTTTGAGATAAACGATATTGATTTGTCTATAGTAAATGGTATTCGGCGTATAATATTAACGGACATTCCTATACCGGGTATTATTGGAGAAAAATTAGACAAAGATGAACCATCTGTTAATATTATAGCTAATAATGGTGCTTTACATAACGAGTTTATCATTCATCGCATTGGATTAATTCCAATATGTTTAACAGAAGATGAAATTGAATCATATGAGGATAATTCGTTAATTATTGAATTAAATGTTAAAAATAATAATAATAAGATTATGAATGTAACAACGAAAGATATAACAGGTACTATGAATGGTGTAGAATTGACAGAAAAAAAATTAAGGGATATATTTCCGCCAAACAAAGTTTCTAATGATAATATTTTAATAACAAGATTAAGACCAGGAGAACATTTACATTTTACTGCGAATGTTGTTAAAAAAACTGGTAGGGATAACGCGTCTTTTAATCCCGTCTCACTATCTAACTTTACATATATTCAAGACCCATTAGAAGCTTCTAAATATGATAGCATTTTGGATAAAGAAAGGGCTTATTATAAAAATAAATATGGAGACCCTATTAGATTTATGTTTAATATTGAATATATAAATATTAACGTAGGACCCAAATATTTAATACCGAAATCCTTGGATATTATTATGGATAAATTAAATAATATCAGAAAAGAATTAGTTAATTTGGAAAAATCAAATAAAATTAAAATTCAACAATTTCAAGATATTGAAGGATGTTACGAATTTATAATTGAGGATGAAGATGATACATTAGGAAATATTATACAATCTTATATACATAATAAATATATTCGGGAAAAAAATAAATTTAATAATTATGATTGTATTTACGCAGGCTATATTTGCCCCCATCCTTTAAAAAAGATAATGATTATTAGAATCACTATTGAAGAGCTAAATGATAATAAAGTAGCTATTTCATTCCTTGATGCTATTTGTAAAGACATTATTGATACAATATCAGTAATTAAGATAAATTGGAATAAATTTTCAATAGAAAATAATATAATGTAAATAATATAAATATTTTATATATCTCTTTGTATTAAAGAGAAAGGATATATCTTAAATGCCGATAGAGATTGAGAATAATATATTTGAAATAGAAAATGAAGAGTTAGATGATATAGAATACTTAGAGATATTGACACTAGATGAAATAATTAAAGATAACCCATATTTTATTGCTTTATCAAGGAATGATATTTATGAAAATCTATTTGAAATGTTTCAAAATAAAAAGAGATCACAATCAGTAACGCAACTATTTTATGATATATTAGAATACTCTAATAATAAAGAAGGTAAATTGTCAAATTATGATAATTATATTTTTAATACTGATGCTGAAAAAAAAGAGAATATGTTGCTATATGACGAGAAAAAGGATGATGCTTTGAAATTCAATAAATTATCAAAATTAAACACATTACAAAGCGAGGAGGCAAAGAACAAATATTTTTTTTCAATTAAATATGATGCGTCGTCTAAAAATTTAAAATTTAAGCCTACCGCAAAAATCAACGCATTAATACAGCCCGAAAATAAAGAGTATCCTGTATATTACCCTGTATATCCCGTTGATAACGTCAATCTCCCTATATTAGCGGCTTACTATAAAATACCTACTTGTACTATCAATGATTATATATATAACAAGATAGCTTCACATTTATTTAATAGTAAAAATATTAACTATATAAAATCCGATGATATTAATGAAATAAATGTATTGATTAAAAGGGTTAAACCGGATATAAATGATGTTGTTAAATATTTAACAGATAGTTTTGCTCTTGATTATTCAAATATAGATAATATATTTAAAAGATTTGACATGTCTCTGGATTTTATTAATGAAAACGATTTTAAAATATTATGCGAACACATGATATCACTTACAGATTATGAAAAAGAAAGAAAAGATGTAATAAAAGGTTTCAAAATAAAAAAATGCGATTTAATAAATAAAAAATTAACTTTTTTTGATAAATTGGCATCATCTTTAAAACTAATAAAATTAAATGATAAAACCATTGATTTTTTAAATAATTTAAAGCAAATGCTTGAAGAATATCAGGCGCAAAATTTAGATGATATAATAGCTATAAATAAGCTACATATATATGATATTATAAATGCTGTAAATAATGATGAAAATGAAATTGAAAATATATTAAAAAAAATTAAGGCATCTATAAAAAATATAAATATTATTGAAGGGATAGAAAGCATAAATAATATTTTAAATACAAATGATAATTTAGATAATATTATTGATGAACAAGAATATATGAAAACTCTGTTTGAATATTCGCGCGATCATATTTTTGACTACGATAAGGATGGTAAAAAATATTTAATATCTTACCGAGAGCAGAAAGAGATAAAAGAAGGCGAAGATAGAGAGAATTACGAAGGAGGTATTAATGATATTTACGTTAATGATAATTTGGATTTAGAAGATATGGAAAATATTGCTACAGAGATAGATGAGAATATTTATATAAATAAAAATTATAATGAATATGATAAATATTTAAGAAATCTTAACTATAAAAATGAGGAAGGATTTCTTGAATATTGTGGTATAATTTTAAAGGATTTAAGTAATATAAGCAAAATATCAAATTTAGAGATAGATTATGAATTATTATGTAACGAATTATTCAAATATTACAGAAGTCTTCCTTCAAAGTTTAATAGATACAAAATTGCATTTAGTGAGGAAAACTTGGAAATTGATAATAAAATGATAATAGATTTTTTAAAAATAAAACCCATAAATATTAAAAAAGGCATATATAAAGACGTAGATGATGATATTAATGTTATTATAAATAGAGTAAATGATGAATATTTAAATTCTTTAAATGAATTATTAGCGAATGCTGTGTCATTTTGGATAATATCGGTACAAGAAAAAATAATAAATAATACTATATTAATTAATGAAAATTACATGAATAACGTGTATGTTGATAAGTGGTATCTTTATGGATCGCCTATATCTAATTTAGATAAAAATGCTAAGAATGGCGTATTGCCATATATATTAGAAATAAGCAATGAATATTTAAAAGAAAACGTAGATAATTATTGTGAATATAATAAACTCACAGACGATGTTATAAAAATAATATCAGAAAAATATTTAGATATATTAGAAAAATTGCGAAGTAAATTAACAATAAATAATGAGAAAAAAAAGATAGAGCGAGGTCTCAAAGAACAAGCTAACTTATTAAAAAGTTTCAAGGAAGGAAACAAAGAAAAGCTTGAAAAAGACTATATTAACGCATTAGTTTATATGCCCGGCGTTAATTATAAAAAAATACATAAATTTTTGATAGGGTGCTGTTTAAAGAAAATAGATGATACTTTTGATACTGATGGGGATATGATAAAGGCGGGTAGAAAAGATTTAATTGCTATTAAAAAATTATATGGTAGCAATAGAGTAACTAATAGTCCAAGATTATTAAGATATATCCCAGAATTCAAGGGAATAAAAGACGAGATTATGATAGATAAAAACATAGATATTATTCACATCGATGAATATACTTATAATGTTAAAAATAATGAAAATATAGTTACGGAATGGTTAGATGAGATGTATGATAAATCACCATTATTACCAAATAATGTAATAGATGAGCTCAAAAATAACTCAAAAAATATTAATAAATATATAGAAAATAATATAAATATAGCAGCAAAAACAGCAAGAATAAGCAACAAAGATATATATAATAATTTTATTACTAAGAAAATTAATTATAAAAATGTTATGTTACATGTATCTAAAATGCTATTTACATATAAAAACATTTATGAAGATGATAATATTAATTTGCTAATAGAAAATGCTATAAATTATATTAAATATATAATGAAGGATTTATATAAACTTAATAAGGTTTTAAATGACGATATATCTAATGAAATAAATAAGATTAATTTATATATTTTAAGTAGAGTAATATGCTTGCCTTTTACACCAGATAATATTGAAAATAATATATTAAAATCACTCGTTGATTTGCCCGGAGATTTTATAGAAAAAAATTCTAAAGATATTCTAAAATATTTAATAAATATATTTAACGTAGCTACATTTCCAACTATGGAAGAAAATATTGATTTTTTAAATAAAAAACGCGAGGAAAATAAACAGAAAAAATTAAGCATATTAAATAATAAAACCGTAGATGATAATCAATTGATTACTAATTTAAAGAAAGCTGGGATAAAGAATAATCTTATGGATAATGACGATGAAGAATTAAAAGAAAACTTTGATATTAATGATTTGTATAATAATAATGAAAAGAATGATAAGCCTTTATCTGCGATAGATGAGGATAATGACGATGAAGATATGTTATATGAAGATATGGGTTTTATATATAGTTAGACGTTTTCACTATTATGGAAATCCATATTATTGGTTTTTAATAATAATTCTTTGGCTTTCTTGATATTTTCTTCACTTATATTGCTAATATTGACGAGAGAAACATCATTAGTTATTAATTTAGGATTACTTTTTCTTTTAATTGAATTATTGCCAATAATTCCATTTAATTGTATAGGTACATATCTGTTAGCATCATTGAATAATTTTGCTACATTCATTTTATGTCTATATGGAATCTCTTCAAAAGCACAATCTTGTATTAAATTTTCATATTTAAGATTAATAATCCCTATTTTTTCCTTATATTTTTCGTCATTTTCTTCTAAGGATTCTAATTCTTGTGATAATGACATAAATTGTTGCGATAATTTTTTGAATATCTCAAATTTTTCACTGGATTTAATGCTATTTGATAAAGACATTATTAAAACACTTACAGCATTTACGACTATGTTAGGTATTTTAATATCATTAGCATTATCGCTAATACTATTTATAATACACATTGCAGAAGATGTTAATACAAGCGGGATATTGAAACAAAATTTAACAAAACTCCAGTGAGTAGCTGATTTAGTACATAATAAAGTCATGGCTTCACATTTATCTAATAATTTTTCTACATTAATCATTTTTATACTTTATAATATTAATATATTTTTTTATAATATAAATTAAATTATAATAATAGAAAGACAATGGATATTGAAGTAAAACCCGATAATTGGATGTTAACTAATCGCATTGGATATAACAAATATATATATAATACATTTCACCCTAAAAATTATGAGAATAATAGTATTAATAATGATGTAAGTAAAAAATCAGGTTGTGAATGTGATAAAGGAACTTGTGATTTACATATCAAATCGGTATCTTTATTTCCACAACAGAGGATTATTAAAGATTACATGCAGTTTGATAGTCCATATCGCGGGATATTATTATATCACGAATTAGGATCGGGTAAATCGGCGGCATCTATTGCTGCAGCCGAAGGTTATATAAATAGAAAAAAAATAGTAATAATGACACCCGCGTCATTATCACAAAATTATGAAAATGAATTAATGAAAATATCAAAAACTGGTTTAAATCTCAAGAAGTCATGGACATTGCTAAAAGTAGAAAAAGCGAATAAGGAAATGATGAAAACCTTAAATAAATATGCTATAACTGATAAAATTATTAAAAAAGATGGTTTGGTATGGGTACCACTTTATAATAAAGATATAAATGGAGCAGAAATAATAGTCGAAGGGACAAAATATTCTAAAATTCCTAGCAACTATAAGGATATAGTAGACCAGACGATAGTACATATTATTAGAAATCGCTATACTTTTATAAATTACAATGGTTTAACAGCTAAAATGATAAAAGAATTAGGGGCTTCTCCATTTGATGACACATTTGTTATAATTGATGAGATACATAATTTTATAAGTAGAATAGTCAATGGTTCCCGTTTAGCGCGAACTATTTATAATCATATGATGAATGCTAATAATATTAAAATAGTTCTTTTATCCGGAACACCAATTATAAACCAACCTTATGAAATAGCTACATTAATAAATTTAATAAGAGGTCCCATGATTACATATAAAATTCCTATAGCAAACGGACAAGCAAACAAAATGAATTTAATTAATACATTGGAATCATCAAAACATTATAACTATATTGACGAAATATATCACGATGATAAAAATGTTAATATTATATTATTTCCTAAAAATTTTGTTAGAAAAGATAATGATTCATCGGTAATAATTAAAAAGGATTGGGGAATTGACGATACTAAGATAATACGTGAGATTATAAGTAAAATTAATAATCAAGATGTATTATCTTCGTCGATAAAAAGTATTAAATTGGCGAATAATAAGAAACCTTATTTAATTGTTACAAATGGTATTGCTGGTTCTATGAAATTGAAATTGGCGGACAAAATAATTAGTGACTTAAAACTAAATACTGATAATGTTAAAATAAACATTGACGATTTAGTCGTACATAATGATGAATATAAAAAGATGGTATTAGATATAATTAATAGAGTAAATAAGGAATGTAATAATGATAAAGATTGTATTTTAGAAAAATATGAAAATCCAAGCGAAAAATTATTAGAAGATTTTAAAAATGCTTATTATGATGTTAGAAATGGTAAGAAAAATATACAATGTACTCCTGAATTTAAAAAATCATGCGATTTATTATTAGAAAGTAATCTTGAGAATTCTTTAAAGGAAAATAAAAATATTATATTTGAGACACAAGGGTTACAGCCTCCTAAATGGTTATTATCGCATAAATATTTGACAGACCGATATAATGTTATATATGGGTATTCTTTTTTAAATGTAGATAATATAATAAGTATTATTAAAAAAAGGGCGAAAGCGCGCATATTTAAGTTTCAAAATAATCAGAAAATGGATGCTCCACGCTTTCCATCAATAGATAAAAAAGAGATTACTAAAAATATCAAGCAAATAATTAATGTATTAAAAGAGTTGCGTAGTAATTGTATGAATGAAGACGAAATTATGATTTCAAATTGTGGTAATAAAAAAATAGATAAGCTTTTAATATATAATCCTGATAATAACTTTAATTTTAACTTAGTATACGATAATAATAATGATATAAGTGATAGCGACTTTGAAGCATTAATTGATAATATTATAAATGAAAAAGTTGCGGATAATATAAATGGTATAACTTTAAATACAAAATATCAGGTTGAAAAAAATTACGCACTACCTAATAAAAAAGAAGATTTTGACAGGTTATTTATAAATGATAGTGAGCCTGAAAATATTAAAATTAAAAATGAAGACTTGTTTAAAAGGAGAATATTAGGAACATTAAGCTATTACAAAACAACGGGATCCGAATTTTTTCCAAATGTTTTACCCACAAATTATAAATATTTAAATATGACAAATCATCAACTAAATAAATATGTAGAGGTGCGACGCAAAGAGATGGATATGGATGATAGAAAAAAGAAATTTGGAAATAAAGGAAACGCCGATGTTAATTCTGTATATAGAGCTTTCAGTAGAATGGTATGTAATTTTGTATTTCCAGATAATATTAAGAGAGCTTTTCCACAAGATATTCGCCTTATAATGAAAAAAGAATTAGCGAAAAATGTAGAAGACGATGATAGTAGTGAGGAAAGTGTAGATAAAAAGGATATTAATAAAGCTGTCGCTACACAATATGAAAAACAATTAGAGACCGCTATGAACGAATTAAGTAAAAGCGATGCTATTAATGTTGATAAATTAAAAGAATTATATAGCCCTAAATTTGCCGAAATGTTAAAAGATATGAATGAATCACCTGGTTCAGTATTAGTATATTCGCAATTTCGCATGGTTGAAGGTTTAGGTATATTGAAAGAAGTGATGAATAGAAATGGGTATGTTGAAATAAATGTTACAAAAAGCGAAGAGTTTGGATATATTATTGAGGATGTTGATGTTTTTGATGAAAAATATGATAATAAAAGATATGTGGTATTTAATTCTGATAGAACGAAAACAAATATATTAATGAATTTATTTAATGGTGATTTTTCATTATTACCAGATAATATTAAAATACAAATTGATGGTTTAGAAAACATAGATCAGCGATATGGTAAATTAGTGAAAACTATGATGATTACACAATCGGGTGCCGAGGGAATATCATTAAAAAATGTAAGACGCGTTTTAATAACTGAATATTTCTGGAATTCTGTTAGAATCAATCAGGTTATTGGCAGAGCAGTTAGAACATGTAGCCATATGTCTCTACCAAAGGAGCATCAAAATGTTGGTGTTTATATGTATATAATGAAATTAACAAAAGAGCAATTGGCAAATAATCCTACATTGAGAAAAAAAGATAATGAATTAACGACGGACGAGCATATATTACTTTTGGCGCAGAAAAAAGAAGGGTTAATTAATGGGTTCTTGAATATGTTAAAATCATCTTCAATAGATTGTGTTATTCATTCAAATAAAAATAAACCTCTCGCGAATGGTTATAAATGTTATAATTGGCCTATAAATGTTAATGATAATAAATTATCATATACTGAAAATATAGGTTCTGATGGTAAGATACAGCAGCATCAAAAATATCAAAAATTAATTAAAAATAAGGGAAAGGTAGTTAGTAAAAATGGCATTAAATACGTTTTATTAGGAGATAAATTATATGATTATAATAGTTATGTAAATGCGGGGTTATTATATAGGGCGAATATATAAATAGAAAACGCATTATTTAAAAATAATAATTAATTATATGGGAGACAATATGAAATGTATTAATAGAGATAAAAAAACTTTTAAATTATGTAGTAGAATAGCTAAAACCAATAGTAATTTTTGCGGTTATCATAGTAATAATGATTTATTTATAAATAAAATATTTAAATTAATATTCGGGAAAAAAGAAGTAATACAAATGATTGATATATTTAATTTGTATAAATATATTACTGATAATATTAATGAATATAAATATAAAGAAGAGAAGGCAGGAAATCTATTTAAATCAATATTGAATAACATACCATTTAATATGTTATTATCATTATCGGAAAGATATATTAAATGTCACAATAATTATTCTAAAAATGAGCTATATGATTTATTATATAATTTAAATTCAAAAACTTATAATATTCGCGATAAATATGTTATAAAAAAATTTCAAAATAAGTATAAATACTATTTATTATCTAAAAACACCGATTATAATTATATAATTAATAGCGATGACCTATTTACTTGCGAGCCTATTAGCGATATACCGAAAAATAAATTATTTATTTTAAATGATATTAAAGGAGTATATGGATTTGATGCTGTTGAATTAGATTATTTTATTAAAAAATGTTATGATGATAAACAAGAGCCATATAATCCATATACTAGAGAAAAAATAACTAAAAACATGATATGGAAATTAAATAAATTCATGGAATATAATAATATAAAACCCAAGCAAGATAAGATTAAATGGATAACGAAATTAAATGCGTATACCGATTTATCAATAGAATTAGAAAGCAAGGGCTTCTATAATAGCCCTGAATGGTTTAATAAAATGTCGCGAGAAAAAATATTACAATCAATAAAGTATTTTAAGGATTTATCATATCAATATAGTGAAAGTAAATTATATTTTTTAGATTTGGAAAACGCAACAAGCGTAGAAGATGTGGATGATGAAGAATTTGTATTTAAATTTTGTAAAGATGCGATTAAAATGATTAAGGAAAATAATGATTTAATGTATGTATTAATATGTAATTTTGTCAAAGCATTAGCTTTGTGTTCTGATGATTTTTATGAAAATGTACCAACGTGGCTATCAAATGTAAATACTCCTTCGAGATTAGGTAATATTTTCTCAATATTTAATAATTATAATTTAGAATTATTTAATGATTTAAATAGATTAGAAGATTTGCGAAGAAGAGAGGAAATATTAACTGGAGAAACAGACGGGATAAATGTATATGCGAATCCGTCTAATAATTTTTTACTATATTATTATGTAGAATATATATAAATAGAATGGATATATATAGTAAAAATGTACCTAATTTTGTATATACGCCAGTCTCACAATTTGCGACGATTGATAATATAAATCAATTAAAAAAAGAACCAGATAGTTTTATAGATAAATATATTTTAAAGTTTAAAACGGCTATTTATGCTAGTATAATATTTGCCGTATTATCATTACCAATATCATATAAAATATTAGAAATGATATCTAAATTATTTTCAAATAATATAGATATTTTTGATGAAGAATATAATGAACCATATCCACTTGGTAGATTTATAATGTCAATATTTGTTTTTATTATAATATTTGTTTTATAATAAATAAAAAATATATAATATATAATATATAATATATATGAATAACTGATATAGAAAGTTCTTTTATTTTTTAACAGCCTTTTTAACCGCTTTTTTAACAGGCGCAGATGGTTCTACGATAGGAGCTGGCGGAGGTGTAACAGGACGACTTACTTCTTCATCTTCCGAATCTTCATGTGTATTAGATTTTCCTTCGTCTTCGTCATCTTCGTCGTCTTCATCATCATCGTCTTCATCATCATCTTCTTCATCGTCGTCATCATCGTCATCTTCGTCTTTATTTTTGTCAGCTACTTTATCGGCTACTTTATCAGCTACTTTATCAGCTACTTTATTGGCTACTTTCATTTTTTTTTGAATTGCTTCAGTGTCAACTTCAATATCTTCCTCATCTTCTTCATCTTCAATTACTTCGTCATCGCTTTCAGCAATAAAGGTTGGTTTAGCAGTATTAGTTTGCATAAACTTTCCAGATACAATTTTCCAACTACAACCAAACATTCCAGCCGAGAACCAGATACCATTTAGTTGAATAATAAATTGTGCCTTACCACCTTTTAGATTATTTACATAATCTGCGAAATTAATTTCATTATTATCCATATCATATGCGTCAAATTCAAATTTTCCATCAAGAGAATTGTAAGGGATTTTAGCTTTAAAGGTAGCCGGATATTTATTTGCTACTTCTCCTGTTTCTTTATCTTTATCATGCCTTACAATTCTTGAAAACATAGTGGAAACAGTATCCTTATTATTATTATAATTATTCTTAAACCACGCAAGACGATTCGCAAAAGCATCATCAATAATTTTTTGCTCCAATTCTTTCATTTTATCGTGAAATACTTTCATCTTAGGATTTTCATCTAAACCTTTGAATGAAACTGTAATGTCATACTTAGGTGCTTCATCTTTTCTCTTGGGATCATCCTTAATAAATTTTTGATTGTCATTAACTCCGTAAGGAATATTCATAACAGGGGTTTGGATATTAATTTTACTACCAGAATAATTAAGATAAACAGATTTAGCACCAGATTTCATAATTTTGAGTTCCGAATACTTAATCTTGTCTACGTTAAAGTTCTTGGGGAGGAGCACGTTCATTGTTATATTATAATATATAATATATCTTTATATCTAATCAATTTTTATTTTTTTATCTATAAAAATTAAAAAATTTCAAAAATATAGATATATGGGAAAGAATGGAGGTAAGATACAGACAACAGAAAAAATTAAAATAAATGATACATTTTTCAATATATATAAAACGAGAAGTGGTCTAAAAATGATTAAAATAAATAATGTGTTTTATAATATTTATGATACAAAATCAATAACAAATGTAAAAAATCAGTTATTGATGGATAAAAATTATGAAAGCGAATATGTATTTGTATAATTTACACTCTGTCAATTTTATATGTTTCTTTAACAAGGTTTTTAATAATTATTCTAATAAAATTATTGCTATCTATATTAGATATTTCGTTATCTTCTCTATATTTTGCTACAGCATTATTAATACCATAATGTATTATGACATTATTTAACTCATATAATGTCATATTATTAATATAATTATCGATATAATTATTTAAATCATATATCAGTTTTTTTTTATCAGAATACATATTACCTTCCAATAAAAAGAATATATATTCTGAAATATCATATATACTTTCATGAATGTTATTTTTCATAATACATTGATACATCATTATATAAAAAATATATAATATATAAGTATCAATTTTTTATATATATAAATGTGTATCTATTAACTTTTCTTTGAAATATTCTTCATCTTCGTCTATACCATTTGTGATATCTGGATAATTATTTATGATATTAATATCAAAACATATACCTATCTCATTAATTAATTTTTTATAGTTTTTAGTAATAATAATTTCTTCATGCTGGCTAATATAATAAGTACAATTTTTCAAAAACTCGATATAATCTGCTATTATTAAATAATCAAATCTTTTTTTAGCTATATCTCCCAAAGACATATATTCACAAATCATATCACTAAAATCAACTTCAAAATCTTCATCTTTATATATGCTATTTTTTCTATTTTGAAATATATCAAACTTATTTCTTATTATGATTTGCGAAATAGCATTATAAACTTCATCGCATAAACGTTCGCCCTTATCTATTTCTATTGGTCTTATAATATCAGCATTATAAGATGCTTTTTTATAAGTACACAATATAAGTTCTGCTTCTTTAACATTAATGTTTTTAAAAATTGTATCGTTGGAAAATACAATTTCAAATATCATGTCGTAATTCATTCTATGTTCGTGTATATATTTTTAATACGATATATTATATCAATTTTAATATTTATAAGGTCAATTTTATATATGTATTGAATATAGATAATATTAGTATGTGTATATTTAAAGAATATAGATATATGTTTGGAAAAGAAGGCGAAGGGGTTCATTCTTATAGATTATTTGACATCGCAATAATAGACGTGGCTTTTACTATTATAGGTGCTGGATTAATATCATATATATTTAACCTAAATGTGTTAGATTTTGTATTAATAACATTAACATTATTTATAGCAGGTATAATTTTTCATTATTTATTTGGTGTAGAAACTACCATAAATAAAACTATATATTCTTTTGTCAATAGCCATAAAAAGAGTACATAATCTCTAAAAACTTTTGAAAATCTAAAAAATTATAAAACTCTATTAAAAATAAAATTATGTACTCTTTTTAGCACCTTGTATCCACCATATAGTATTATCAAAGATACTAATATATTATGGTATTAATTAAGTATATCTAAAAGTATTATTTATGATAGCCATAAAAAGAGTACATAATCTCTAAAAACTTTTGAAAATCTAAAAAATTATAAAACTCTATTAAAAATAAAATTATGTACTCTTTTTAGCACCTTATATAACCTCCATATAGTATTATCAAAGTTACTAAGATATTATGGTATTAATTAAGTATATCTAAAAGTATTATTTATGATAGCCATAAAAAGAGTACATAATCTCTAAAAACTTTTGAAAATCTAAAAAATTATAAAACTCTATTAAAAATAAAATTATGTACTCTTTTTAGCACCTTATATAACCTCCATATAGTATTATCAAAGTTACTAAGATATTATGGTATTAATTAAGTATATCTAAAAGTATTATTTATGATAGCCATAAAAAGAGTACATAATCTCTAAAAACTTTTGAAAATCTAAAAAATTATAAAACTCT